>CEOP01035888.1_pt1 | contig 11666 bp, 8 predicted proteins | sample 361301 | NCBI WGS metagenome assembly CEOP01 (sample SAMEA2619548, study PRJEB7988) | marine metagenome | biome: marine biome (ENVO:00000447); feature: deep chlorophyll maximum layer (ENVO:xxxxxxxx); material: "saline water (ENVO:00002010), including plankton (ENVO:xxxxxxxx)" | depth 55 m
TCCAGTTGAGGCTGGTATGATATTTAACAAAGAACTCCTTCCTCCTCTAAAATCTTTTTTAGATGGTCCATCAACAACAAATTGAGTAGCTGTTGCAGCATGGACTGTTGTCATTAATCCTTCTTTAATTTCATAATTGTCATTTAATACTTTTGCTATTGGAGCTAAACAATTTGTAGTACATGAGGCGTTTGAAACAATTTTATCACTAGCAATGATCTTATTGTGGTTTACGCCCATTACAAACATGGGTGCATCTGGAGATGGAGCAGAAATAACAACTTTTTTTGCTCCTCCTACAATATGTAGATTTGCCTTTTCAAGAGATGTAAAAATACCAGTACATTCAGCAACTACATCTGTATTTAAACCACCCCAATTAATATCAATGGGGTTACGTTCAGCAATTATTTTTATTTTTTTATTATTAACTATCAGATTATTTCCATCTACTTCAACAGTTCCATTAAAATTACCATGAACTGAATCATATTTTAAAAGATATGCTAAATGATTAATTTCTAATAAATCATTGACTGCAACTATTTCTATATCATCTTGACTAATTGCAGATCGAAAAACCATCCGACCTATTCTACCAAAACCATTTATACCTATTCTTATTGACATATTATATTTTTAATTAAAAATTAATTTTTTTTTATATCGATAAAATTTCTGAAACTCGTATTAAATTTTTATTAATATCTGTTTTACCTTTTACCGCATCCACTAAAGGGCTTAAAACCATTTTCTGGTTATTTATTCCAACCATAACATTATGACTTCCTTTTAAAAGGGAGTCGATTGCATAAACACCCATTCTTGAAGCTAAAACCCTATCAAAACATGTAGGCCTACCGCCTCTTTGTATGTGTCCTAGGACAGAAACTCTAACTTCATAATCTGGCATATTATTTTCTACATATGAAGCAATTTCAAAAATATTTTTTCCTGTTTTATCACCTTCTGCAATCATAACAATACTTGATGTTTTTCCAGATTTTTGACTTATTCTTAGAGAATCTAACAACCTATCTAAACCCATATCTTCTTCTGGAATTAAAATTTCTTCGGCACCAGCACCTATACCAGCATTTAAGGCAATATGTCCAGCATCACGACCCATTACTTCAACAAAAAATAATCGATTATGCGAAATAGCAGTATCTCTAATTTTATCAATCGATTCAACTACTGTGTTAATGGCTGTATCAAATCCAATAGTAAAACTAGTACCAAAAATATCGTTATCAATAGTCCCAGGAATTCCTATTATTGGTAATTTGTGCTCTTCATAAAACTTGATTGCGCCGGTAAAAGATCCGTCTCCTCCTATCACAACCAAAGCATCAATTTGATATTCATTTATTTTTTTAAATGCTTTTTTTCTTCCTTGTTTGGAATAAAACTCCTTACATCTTGCAGTTTTAAGAATTGTGCCTCCTTTATTAATAATATTATTTACACTTCTTGCGTTTAAAGGTTTGATTAACCCATCAATCATTCCCTGATAGCCTTTGTAAATACCAAAACATTCAATACCATTAAAAACACTTGACCTAACAACTGCCCTAACTGCCGCATTCATTCCAGGTGCATCTCCACCAGAAGTTAAAACTCCAATTTTTCTTATTTTATTCATTTAAATCAAACAGATTGCAAATTTAGCTATTCTACATGGCAAAAAAAAACTAAGTTCTAATTTAAATCTAGCCTAAACTCTTGAATCACTCATTTATTTGATTCTTTAATTATTAAATTAATTAACTCTTTAAAGTTATTGAAATCAACATTATAAGAAAGACCCATACCTTGAGTATATCCTAATTTATCCCCTATATACCTAAACTCATTTTCTTTATTAAAAACCTTGGCCTTAAGTGAGCCATCTTCATTTAAAATAAAATCAATTTGAACATCTCCAACAATTAGAGTTTCATTCACTCCGCCAATCGGTACACCGATTTTACCATTTATTAAAATTTTATCACTCACTTGAGTTGAAAGAGTTAATCCAAGTCTATCCTCAGAAAAAACATCCAAATTATTGTTTTTATCGCCTTTGAGATAGTTAATACCAACTTTAAGCTTCTCATCACTATCACCAATTATTGAATTGAATAAATCAGACGCTTTCTCATATAAATTATTTGTTATTCCCTGAACAGACAGACTTACATCATTAATAAATATTCCCTGAGACAAAAGAGAAATAGCTTGAAGCTGTCTGGTTTGGGGGTCTAATAAACGATAATTAATTTCTGAAACTACAGTAGCATTTGTGTTTGGAAAAGAAATTTCAAAATTTGGATTGTCAGGTTTCAACAAATTCCCTTGTAGGTTAATTTCAACATTGGTGGGGATTTTTTTATTAAAATTTGGATTATCCAGCAAGAGGGCTGGATTTGCACCTCCAGGAACCTCATATAATGCGTTCAAATTCATTTGAGCACCCAAAGGGTTTCCATCCCAAACAATAGTACCACCTTGTTCCAAATCAAATTTTTTATCAAGAATACCAAAATTCTTAAAGTTGTATATGCCTTCAGTAGTTGTGAAATTTCCAAAAATGTTAAATTTTCCCTTGGTATTTGTTTCCATCAATAGTCTTCCATTTCCCCTTCCACTTAAAAAACTTCCAGAAGACTGATCAATTACTATTTCAACCTCTGCATCGTTATTTATGTCTAGTTCAAAAAACATTTCCAATCCTCTAGATTCTTTTATATCTTGAATTTTTTCATTTATATTATTTTCGTTAGGTACAGCTTTTTTATCTACAAATTTTATGAAGCTTAGATCTGTAAGTTCCTGTGTTTCTCTCCACGGAATTTTAATTGAAGTGCCAGGTGCTGTTGATCCAAAAAGTTCTAATTGGGGGTTTTTTGTGGATCCCGACATTAATATTTGACCTAGAAAAAAACCTTTACCATAAAAAAGTGCATCTGGAGTTTTCTTTTTATCTAAAAGAAGAAGACCTTCAGAGTTTACATTTAGATTCATATTCCAATTCTTAAAACTTGAATGAGAAAATTCGGCTGTTAAATTTGATTTTGTTTTAAAATTTTTATTAGAAATTTCAGTTGGCAAAAGCAGTAAAACATTCTTATCAAACTTAATTTTTGAATCATTAGATAAAGTATAATCTGTGTTGACGTATGGAATTGAAAAGCCTGATTTTACCAAATTAACTTGACCATTAGTTTGAAGATTAGAAAAATCTCCCCAAATATTAAAATTACCATTTAATTGCCCATAAATATTTGATAAAGATTTTCTTCCTAATGATGATAAAAACGAAATATCAAAATCAGATAATAAAACATCTAAATCAACCTTAGATATTTTAGAGTCTAAGATTAAACTTCCTTTTCCTGAAAATGTTTCTTTTAAATTTTTAATAACATTTAAATTAATTAAATATGATTTCAATAAATTATTACCTTTTATTTTAAATTCCAGGTCACCGACTAGGATTTTATTAACTATGATATCAGATGATTTTAGATATCCATTTAGGTTATTATCAATATTAGATCGTTTGATCTTCCAATTAGAATTTATATTTCCCTGAGTATTAAAATATTTATTTTGATTTAAAATTTTATTTAGTTTTAAATTTTTTATAGTTATGCCAAAGTCATAATCTTCATAATTATTAAAATAACCTTTAAATTCTATTTGAGATTTATCAGAAAGTATCTCAAAATTTTTGACTTCAACTGAATTCTTATTAAAGTCATAAATTATATTTTTTTGCTTTGAACCTTCCAGGGTCCAACTAAATCCATTATATAAAATTGATGAATCTGTTAAACGAAATACACTCCTACTGTCTGTTAGCTTATCAAAAATGAAATTTAAATCAAATCCATAATCACCTTCCTCAAGTGAATTTAACTGAGTACTTACAAGTAAATTATTTTTATAGCGCTTACTTAACAATGAAAAACTACCGAGATTTGAGCTGTTATAAATTATCTTACCTATTAATAATTGACTATCTCTATTTGATGATTTGTTATCAATATTAATTTTTAGATCTTGGGCGTAAAAATTTAAATATTGGAAAAAAGGGACCTCTATATTCAAAAAGGACTTATAATTTTCATTACTTAAATATCCTGATAAGATGAAATCTTCTTTACTTTGAATATCAGGATTTAAAATATTAACAAGATCTTTTGATAAGGTAAAATCAAAGCTCATATTTTGATCCTTTGATAATTTTAATTTAGGAATGATTGGGAAAGTTTCTGCTAATGCATTATTCACTAATGGTTTAATTTTTGATAAATCAAATTTTCCAACAGCTTCTCCAGAAAATAATGTTGAATTAATAATTGAGAAATTACGAGACTGATTTTTTAAAAAGCTATTAACATAGAAATCAGATGAACTTAGAGTCCCGTTTTTATGTTTAATTTTTAAGTCCTGAACGGTAAGAATAAGTGATGCTTCATCAATAGATTCAACTTCAATTTTACTTTTTAGAATTCCACTTAACTCAGCCTTTCCATTTCCTATTTTATTATTAAAATCTGACAGGTTTAGTGATGATAGATTAAGAATTGAGCTTATTTGATTGATTTTATTTGAAAAATCGTAATCAATTTTACTTGGTAAAACCCTAAGTCCTTTTGATGCCTCCCATATAATATTACCTTTTGCAAAATTACCAATACCACTGGCTAAAAAATTTATTGGTTTCATTTTGTTTCCAACAAAAACACCTTTTGAAAGAATCCAATCTGCATTATCATCAGTAATATTAATATTTAAATCAGCAGATAATAATCCATTCGGAAATGAACTATTTATATCTGACAAGTTCATGTTATAAATATTTAAAAAGAATGAGCTCAAATTACTAATATTCGAATTCTTCTTAATGTCACCTATTACATTACCTAAACTTGTTTTTAAGTCAATATTAAAATTCCATTTTGATAAAGAAAAAGTTCCTTTAAGTTTTAAAGATCTAATTCTTTGTTCTTTAAAAATTTTTAATGGAATAGTCGAGGACTTAAAAGCTTCATTTAAATCATTAATTGCTATATCATCAGCAATAATATTTCCTGAAAATATATTTTCTTTATTTGAGAAAAGATTTGTTACGTTAAACTCGGAATTAACTTCTGAAAAACCTAGATCTAACTTAACCTTCTTAAAGCTAATTGAATCTAAAGAACCCGATAAGTCAAACTCAGCTGACAAAATCTTTAATGAATCAGTTTTAAAACCAAATTTATAGGGTATAAAATTAGATAATCTGTTTTTAGAGTTAATGTTTGAATTTATATTATCATCAAATAAGGAACCTTTATTATTTGACAAACTAAAGGCTCCATTTAATTCTCCATCGTCAGAAATTAATGAGTAATTCTCAGTTGATAATGAACACCCTAAAAATTGAAAAGAATTAAAATCCAAAATGAAATTTTGATTTTGATTCAGCTCAAATTTTCCATTCAGAAAACTTGATTCAATATAATCTGGTCCAATCAAAAGATTAGTTGAGCTTAAATCATTAACCGTAAAAGAATGCCTAAGTTTAGGATGTCGAATCTTCGAGTTTTTAAGCTTTAAGTTGGAAATAAATATTGAAGGAAAAATTTTAGAACTATTATTATTGGATCGAATACTATTTATTAGAAATTCAAGACTATTAATTTGATTCTTTGAGTGATTTTTTATATTTAAAATCAAACCATCTATATTAAGATCAGAAAGTCTGATGTTACCTTCAATAAGTTTTTCAAATGAGCTTAAATTGGTATTTAATTTTTTAATAAAAATTAAGGTATCGTTAAAACGATCATTTAATAAAATCTCTTCTAATATTATTCCTTCCTCAAAAGATATCTTTGAGGACTTAATACTAATGTCAGTTTCGTATTTTTCACTAAATTCTTTAGTTATTCTTTTAATAAATTTATTTTGAATAACGCTTGATTTTAAGGAATAGAGAACAGTTAGCATTAAAACAATTAGTGCTGAAAAAATTCCAACTAAAATTTTATATCTCCGTTTAATGTTAATCGTTTATTTTTGTCAAGTTACTATTCATTTATGAAACAAAAACCGTGCTACATTTTAGGAATTGAATCTTCATGTGATGATACTGCAGCTGCTGTTTTAAATCATAACAAAGTTCTATCAAATTGTGTAACCAACCAAGAAATTCATAATCAATATGGTGGTGTTGTTCCTGAATTAGCTTCCAGGGCCCATCAAATAAATATAATTCCAGTTGTTGATAGAGCTCTTGCTGAGGCAAATATTAGTAAAAAAGATCTAAATGCAATTGCTTACACAAAAGGTCCTGGACTGCTAGGATCACTTCTTGTGGGTAATAGTTTTTCAAAATCAATGAGTATGGGTCTCAATATTCCATTGATTGAAGTTAATCATATGCAAGCGCATGTCTTAGCCCATTTTATTGAAAATAAATCGAAAAAGCCTCCGAAGTTTCCATTTATAGGTGTTAATATTTCTGGAGGCCATACTCAAATTTTAATTGTGAATAATTATTTTGAAATGAAATTAATTGGTGTATCACTAGACGATGCTATTGGTGAGGCCTTTGACAAATGTGGAAAAAAAATGGGACTTGATTATCCTTCAGGACCATTAATTGATAAACTTTCCAAAAAAGGAAATCCAAAACGATTTAAATTTCCAATTCCTAAAGTTGATGGATTAAATCTAAGTTATAGTGGATGTAAAACTTCCTTTATGAATTTTATTGATAAAGAACTAAATACAAATCCAAAATTTATAATTGATAATCTTAATGATTTGTGCAGTAGTATTCAATCAACTTTAATAGGAATAATAACACAAAAAATTGAGGCTGCAGTTGAGGAAACAAACATAAAAACTGTAGCAATTGGTGGTGGTGTATCAGCTAATAGTGAAATTAGGAAGTTTTTGATTCAAAAAGAAAGAAATAACGGATGGAAAGTTCATATTCCACTAATAGAATATTCAACAGATAATGCGGCAATGATTGGAATTGTTGGGTATCTTAAATGGAGGTATAAGGATTTTACCGATTATTATTCTGTTTCTAATTCAAGAATGTCTATATAAATGAATTTATTTTTTAACCAAAATATAGATCATAAAACTGTAATTTTTACTTTTTCAGTAGATGAGAGTAAACACATATATAAGGTCTTAAGAAAAAAAAAAGGAGATGAAATTTTAGTAACAAATGGAAAAGGCTTAAAGTGGTTGGGTGAGTTAACTGAAGTTAAAAGCAAAACCGTTTCTGTTAAAAAAATTAGTGCTAAAATATATGAGAACAAATCTTACAATCTTGAGATTGCTATTTCTCCGCCAAAAAGTAATAATAGAATTGAATGGTTTGTTGAAAAAGCAATAGAAATTGGAATTCAAAAAATACATTTCATTAAAACAGAAAATAGTGAACGTAAAGCAATAAATTTTAAAAGGCTTTATAAGCTTGCAGTCAGTGCCATGAAACAATCAAAACAATTATATTTACCTGAAATTAATAATATAATTGAATATGAAGATTTTTTAAAAGAAACCAAATGTGAGCAGAAATTTATTGCTCATTGTGAAAGTAGCTCAAAAGAACATATTGCCAATATTCCATTAGATTTAAAACCTGTTATAGTTTTAATTGGTCCTGAAGGGGATTTTACTAAAAAAGAAATTGATTTAGCAATTTCAGCCAATTATCTAGCAATTAGCCTAGGTGAAAATAGACTTAGAAGTGAAACAGCAGCAATATCTGTTACTCAAACATTTTCAATACTTTTTCATCTTAGAAAAAAAATATTATAAGAGTTTTATATCTTTATATCCATGGATCAACACACTATTGCTAAAGGAATTTTAATTGCCACTTACAAACTTTTATTTTTTGTCATTGGTGTTTTTTTAATATACTCCCTTAAAGAATTAATCATTCACATTTCAATAGCTGCTGTTTTGGCTCTATTAGGAAGACCATTAGTTTTGTTTTTAGAACAAAAATTAAATTTTTCTTCATTATGGGCTGCAATAATAACATTGTTGATTTTTTTAATGTTGTTTTTTGGCATATTCTCACTATTTATCCCTCTATTACTTAAGCAGGGAGATAATTTGTCACTTCTAAATGTTGAAGAATTAGAAAATAATTTTATTCTTTTAAGTAGCCAAATTTCAAATTTTATTGGTCTAGATTATATATCTATAAATAATTCATTGTCAAATAATTTATTTTCAAATATTGGATTGAATAGTATTCCTGAATTTTTAAATAGTTTTTTTGGCGCGTTAAGTAACTTTACTATTGGTTTATTTTCTGTAATATTTGCCGCTTTTTTCCTTCTTAAGGATAGTAAGATAATTGAAAAAACTGCCTTAGTATTTGTTAAGGATAATCAGGAAAGAAAATTTAAGAAAGCCTTAGAAAAGATTAAAGATTTACTCTCAAGATATTTTGTTGGACTTGTTTTTCAGATTACAATTTTACTAATCATTTACACTATAGTCCTTTTAATTTTTGGAGTTCAGAATGCTTTTATCATTGCTTTTTTATGCGCTATCCTAAACCTAATTCCATACGTGGGTCCAATGATTGGTGCAGTTTTAATTAGTATTTTAACAATGACAAGCTTTATAGAGGCCTCATTTACAGATGTTATTCTTCCAAAAACAATATATGTTTTTTTAGGCTTTACTTTTGGTCAATTAGTAGATAATTTCTTCAGTCAGCCATATATTTTCTCTAAAACAGTCAAATCTCATCCATTGGAAATTTTTATAGTAATTGTAATTGCTGGAACTCTATTTGGAACAATTGGATTAATAGTCGCTATTCCTTCATACACAGCCATAAAAGTTATGCTCCAATCTTTTTTTGAAGAAAATAAAATCGTAAAATCATTAACAAAAAATTTATAAAATATCCACAAACAGATATATTTATTTATAAATTAATAGATCCCAAATAAGGTTTATTTAAAAATTTCTAGTAAACTTTCTTGTTTCTTGATTGAAGATTTAAATTCATCCTTTAGCTGTGAAACCAATAAATCTGTTGACTGAACATTATTTATAGTAGTTACACCCTGTCCTGCTGACCATATTGTCTTCCATGCTTGAGCCTCTGCTTTAGCAGCATCTAATTCACTTCCAAAATCAACTTTTTTAGATTTAGACCATTGTTCTTCTGTTATACCCATAGCCTCTAGACTTGGTCTTAAAAAACTTCCATGAACTCCTGAAACAGCCGCTGTATAAACGATATCTTCGGCAGAGCTATCTATAATCATCTGCTTATAATCTTCACTAGCATTACTTTCAGTTACATTTATAAATCTAGTACCCATGTAAGCAAAATCAGCTCCCATTTGTAAAGCGCTAGCAATATCGTTTCCTGAACTCAAACATCCTGAAAGCAGTATAGTTTTCTTAAAAAACTTTCGGATTTCATTAATTAATGGAATTGGATGCAAAGTTCCAGCATGACCCCCAGCTCCAGCCGCAACCAGAATAAGACCATCAACACCAGCCTCTGAAGCTTTTTCAGCATGACGTTTTTTTATCACATCATGGTAGACTAATCCACCATAACTATGAATAGTATCTACTAATTCTGGAACTGCACCTAAAGAAGTTATAATAATGGGAACTTTATGCTTTACACATACAGCTAAATCAGCTTGAACTCTCATGTTTGTTGCATGAACAATTAAATTTACTCCAAATGGAGCTGCTTTTTTTCCTGTTTCTTTTTCAAATTTTTCAAGCTCTTCTTTAATTTGGACAATCCATTGTTCAAAACCTTCGGTTGATCTATGGTTTAAGGCAGGAAATGTTCCTACTACTCCACTTTTGCAACATGCAATTACTAATTCTGGTCCTGATATTAAAAACATTGGAGCAGCAATTACTGGTATTGATAAATCATTATAAAAAGATGGTTTCATTTTTTTCTTAGTTTAACAGACCATTCAAAAGAAAATTGAGAAACCATAACGTTATCTTCATTGTATCCTTTAGAATCAATCCATAGTGTTTGGCCATCACCTGTTGAAATGGCTTTATTAATAAGTTCTTTTACTTCTATTCCTTGTGTACAAACAAATCGAATTTTACCAGTTGCCTTTTTAGTAAATTTAGCTGTATTATTAGCAACTAACATAGAAATATTTTGTCCACTTAAATTTATTTCACGAGTCAAGAAAGCTCCTGTAGTCATTTCTGCAGCCATACCCTGAACAGCCCAAAACATTGATTTAAATGGATTTTGATTAATCCACCTATGCCTTACACTTACAACACATTTTTCATTTGTTATTTCATGTAATCTAACACCTGACCACCATGCAGAAGGAAGTTTAAAAAACATGAATAAATTAAAGCGAGCTGGGGTAACCTTCACATTCAAATATAATTAATTTAATTTCAATAAATTATCTATTTTTTCACATTGGAGAGAAAAAGTTTCGGCTATCTCTTTATAAACTACTTTTCCCTGAATGATGTTTAAGCCTTTAAGTAAATTTGAATTTTCAATACATGCATTTTTCCACCCCTTTGAAGCTAGTTCTCGAGTATAGGAAATGGTTGCGTTAGTTAGAGCTTTTGTTGAAGTGTTTGGAACAGCTCCAGGCATGTTTGTTACTGCATAATGAACAATACCGTCTATAGTTTTGATAGGTTCAGCGTGGGTTGTGGGAATACTAGATTCAAAACATCCTCCTTGGTCAATTGCCACATCAACTAATACAGTCCCTTCTTGCATTTCCTTAAGCATTTCTTTAGTAACTAATTTTGGGGCTTTAGCTCCAGGGATTAGTACAGTCCCGATAATTAAATGTGATATTTTAATTTGTTTACTAATTGTTAATGAGTCGGAATAAAGAACAGTAACGTTTGGAGGAAGAATGTCTACTAAAGTTTTTAATCTATCTAAGTTGTTGTCTAAAAGCGTTACATTAGCTCCAAGACCTGCAGCCATTCTTGCAGCTTCAGTCCCAGCGATACCTCCACCTAATATTAAAACATTAGCTGGTGCTACTCCCGGTACACCACCAAGAAGAATTCCTAAACCCCCTTGAGGTTTTTCTAGAAATTTTGCACCTTGCTGTGTTGCCATTCTTCCTGCAACCTCAGACATGGGAACTAAAAGAGGTAAGCTTCCATTTTTCTCAACAGTTTCGTAAGCAATACAAATAGATCCACTTTTAATCATCGCATGAGTCAAAGTTTCACTTGAAGCAAAATGGAAATAAGTGAAAATAATTTGATTTGCTTTAATTAAAGAATATTCAGAAGGCAGTGGCTCTTTAACTTTAACTATCATTTCGGAAATGGAAAAAATTTCTTCTGCTGAATTCAAAATAGTACATCCAATTTTTAGATAATCATTATTACTGAAGCCACTTTTAAATCCTGCTCTATTTTGAATGAAAACCTCATTACCATCAGCAATTAAGGTTTCAGCTCCTGATGGAGTCAATCCTACCCGAGCTTCTTGAGGTTTAATTTCTGAAGGAACACCAATTTTCATTGATAATTTTTTTGGTAAAAGTATATAAAATTTTGTAAAAAAATTTAAAAAAAACCCCAACAAAAGTTGAGGTTAAGAATGTGATCGCGACAGGATTCGAACCTGTGACCGTCTGCTTAGAAGG
>CEOP01149046.1_pt1 | contig 11660 bp, 11 predicted proteins | sample 361301 | NCBI WGS metagenome assembly CEOP01 (sample SAMEA2619548, study PRJEB7988) | marine metagenome | biome: marine biome (ENVO:00000447); feature: deep chlorophyll maximum layer (ENVO:xxxxxxxx); material: "saline water (ENVO:00002010), including plankton (ENVO:xxxxxxxx)" | depth 55 m
GTTACTTATTTAAAAGAAGGAATGAAATTTTGTATGTGGCATCCGGAAGTTAGACCTTCGTTAGCACTGATTGATCCCGAACTTACTATTGGACTTCCATCAAATTTAACAGCCTGGACAGGAGCTGATGCTTTAATTCATGGTATCGAAGGATACTGTGTTCCTGGTTTTAATCCTATGTGTGATGGAGCAGCCTTAGAAGGTTTATCTTTGATATCAAAATCTTTAATCACTGCAGTTGAAGAGCCTAGCAATTTACTTGCAAGGGGTGGAATGCACGTTGGATCATGCCTAGCAGGTATTTCTTTTTTAAAAGGTTTAGGCTTAGTTCATGCTATAGCCCACATGGTTGGAGCTGAATTCAACACACATCATGGCTTAACGAATGCAATAATATTACCGATTGTTTTAAAATATAATTTACCTGGTATGGAAGAAAAAGTTAAAAGAATGTCTGAAGCTATGCAATTTGAGGATCACTCGGTTGATGCTTTTATTTTAAATATTGAAAAAATATTAGACAGAATAAAAATTCCGAAGAGTTTAAGTGAAATTGGAGTACCCGAAGACTGTGTAGGAAGAATTGCTGAAAAAGCAATGAAAGACCAAGCATATGCAACTAATCCAAAAATAGCAACTTTAGAAGAAGTTAAAGAAATGACGTTAGCATCAATTAAAAAAGCGCGATAAATTTTTGATGCTTGAAAATAAAAATATTCAAGAAATTATTACCCATATACACAAAAACGAACTACAAGTGAAAGAAGTAGTTCAGTATTACTTAGATAAAATTAAAAAATTAAATCCTTCTTTAAATGCAATAATTTTACAAAAAGATGAAAAAAAAATAATTAATCAAGCTGAAGAAAAAGATAACTTAAAAGACAAAAGCAAACCTCTTTTTGGATTGCCTATTGCGATAAAAGATTTGTCTGATGTTATTGGTATACCAACAACATATGGATTTCCTGGATCAAAAAATAACTTTCCTAAACAAAATTCTTTATTTGTTGATTTATTGATTAACAACGGAGCTATTGTAATTGGCAAAACTAATTCAGCAGAACTTGGAGTTGGTGGACACACTATAAACAGACTTTTCGGCCCAACATCGAATGTTTATGACCTAAATAAATCAGCAGCTGGATCTAGTGGGGGAGCTGCCTCTGCAGTTGCAGCTGGACTTTTACCGTTTGCAGATGGAACAGATCAAATGGGTTCATGTCGAGGTCCTGCAGCTTATTCAAATATTTATGGATTTAGACCAACCCCAGGATTAATTGCTTCTTCAAGATTAAGTCATAATAGTAAACTTCCTATACTAACCACACCAGGATGTTTTTCCAAAAACCCTCAAGACATGTCGATATTTTTAGATGTGATAGTTGGTAAAAATTCTTCCGATCCATACTCATTTAATCTTGATGGGACATTTAAAGATACTTTTATTAAAGAAAATGAGTTGTCAAAAATTAAAATAGGTTGGCTATCAAACATGAACAGCAAATATAATATTGAAAATGGAATTTTAGAAATGTGTGAAGAGAGTTTGAAAAAATTAAACTCAGAGAATATTTTAATTGAAAACTTGAAACCAAACTTAAATGTAGATGTTTTATGGGATAGTTGGACAACTTTAAGAGCAAAAAGTATATATGATGATACAGTTAATATGGGCATTAAAGATATAGACTCAATGACTTTCCAAGCTATATGGGAGTATAAAAAAGGTTCGGCCATTAATTCTGAAAATATAGAATTAGCCCTCACTCAAAAAAAAAAATGTTTACAACAGATAAATAAAATATTTGAAAATTTCGATTTATTAACTCTGCCTTCTGCTCAAATTTTTCCATTTGATAAGCAAATTCAATATCCAACTGAAATTAATAAAGTTAAGCTAGACACTTATCACAGATGGTTAGAAGTATTTATTTTATCAAGTTTGTTGGATTTGCCAACTATCACAGTTCCTGTTGGTTTTAACAAAAATAATTTGCCAATGGGCATGCAAATAATTGGTAAAAAAGGAGATGATTTAAAAGTTTTTGCATTCGCAAAGAAATATGAGGAAATTTTCAAATATTCAAATATAACACCTAACTAACAATATATGACAAGACATCCCCACCATTTTAAAATCGCATTAGCCTTAGCTATATCAGCAGGAGCTTGGGGAATATATTGGTTACCACAAAGAATTTTAGAGGAAGGAGGGCTTACTGGTGGTTGGGGTACAATTGCACAAATGATCATTGGTGTTTTATTGTTATCACCCATCGCATTGTGGAGAAGAATAAAAGGTAGATCTACAGGTCTAGAATTACCAATGGTAGGATTATTAGTAGGTGGAGGATTTATTTGTTATGCGTTGAGCTTTCTCTTAACTGATGTTGTCCGAGCTTTAATACTTTTTTATATGACTCCAATTTGGACAACCATTTTTGAAATGTTATTTTTAAAAAGAAGACCAGGTCTAGAAAGAGTGTTGACTTTAGGTTTAGCACTTGGAGGTTTATGGATAGTATTCAGTAAACAAACTATTATTCCACTTCCACAAAATGCTGGTGATTGGTTAGCTCTTGCAGGGGGTGCAATTTTTGCAGGAGGAATGATACGTCTTGAGGTCACTAAAAATGACGGAGTTTTTCCAATAATTTTCTCATTCTTTGTTTATGGAACTTTATTTAACATTGTAGCTGGCTTTCTTTTATCGGAACATCTTGGACCAGTGCCTGCAATAGAATCTTTTGTTTCTATGTCTCTATTTTTAATAATTATTTCAGTATTTTATTTTATCCCAACAGGAATTGTGATTATGTGGGCCCCAAGTAAGCTTGGAGCAGGTCTTTGCTCAATTCTTTTTTTAACAGAAATAGTTGTAGGCGTTACAAGCTCTAGTATGCTTACGAATGAACCTTTTGGTTGGCGCGAAATAGTTGGAAGCTCAATGATAGTTATTGGTGGAATTTTAGCAGTTGTTCTTGCTCCTAAAGAAGATCATAAAGTTAATGGTTAGTATTTATAATTTACCAAGTTAATTAGCATGTTAATCATATCAGTTTTGTAGTTTTCTTGTGTTGCAGATTTTGTTTCTAATACAGAAAAAAAAGCTGCAACATTTCCATTTTTTAAATTTATTGCCAGATATTGACCACCATAACCTGAATGACCGATTACATTTCCAGAAACCATAGTTGAATTTGAATAGTATAAATATCTATTATTAGTTAAATTCATATATTTCGGTCCATGATTTTTTAATGTTTGATTTAAAAATGATGAGGAACCAACCCTTCTATTACCAACACCTTTTCCTTTCCTTGCAAATAGAAGTCCCATTCTTAAAAAATCTCTTGTAATTAGACAGCCACCACCTGACATCCACGGCATTCCATATCTATCTGAAGCTATATAAAGTCCGTCTTCAAATCCTGCGGCTTCAACTGCAGATAAAACCCAATCCCTTAAAGGTATTCCACTTATCTTTTCAACGATTAAACCCACAACATCTGTATTAGCAGATTTGTAGTAAGCATATCCTGTTTTATTTTTTAAACTTTTATTTTTAATAGATTTAATTGTATTTAAATATTTTTCCTGGCTTAAATGTATATCTCCTATTTTAGGAAGTCTCCAACCTCCAACAGGTTCATGCAGAAATGATGAAGAAAAAGCTTTTGTATAATCTTCAGAGTATGCATTAACAATATTCATATTTAAAACATCAGTGACTTTTGCACTTGCATAACCACTACCAATCTTTGGCAGATAATAAGAAACCTTTTTATTCAGATTTAGTAGCTTTTTATTAACAAGCTCTCCTACAAATAAATTAACAAACATTTTAGTGATAGACATAATTGTTTGAGGCTGATCTTTAGTAAAATCTTTGGCATATTTTTCATATAAAATATTTTGACTATTACCAACAATTAAAGAACAAAAAGATTTATGCTTTGTCATTTTTCTTACTAAATAATTGTTGCTGATTTTTTTATTATTTTTTTTTTTAAGTTTTAAAACAAGATCTGATCTTAAAAAAATACCGTATCTATTTATTTTATGTAAATTTCTATAACCATGTCTTCTAGTTTTAGGTAAATTCCAAAGGGCTTTATTATTTCTAAGCGTTTTTAATTGAGGATTTAGAAATGATAATATTTTATTTTTCGACAATATTATTATGCTTTATAAAATTATTTAACCGTATTTTAGCTTTTTTTTTTGCTCATATTTTTGATGATAATCTTCAGCCTTTGAGTAATTTTTTTCTTTAGAAACTTGTGTTACAACTTTACCATTTAATTTTTCATTTACTTCATTTAAAACTTTTTCAGCAATACTTTTTTCTTCATCAGTATTATAAAATATTTCAGATCTATATTGAAATCCAACATTTACACCTTGACGATTTTTTGTTGTTGGGTCGTGAATTTTAAAGAAAAGTCTAACCAAATCCTCGTATGAAATTACTTTTTCATCAAACTCAACTTTTACAACTTCTATATGCTTAGTATCTCCACCACAAACTGCTTTGTAGGTAATATTCGGTTCATCACCTCCGCAATATCCACACTCAGTTGAAATTACTCCTGGTATATTCTCGTATTTAGTTTCATCCCAAAAACAGCCAATGCCGCCAATAAATGTTCTCATAATATTTAGATATAATTCAAAAAGAGTTTTTCATCAAGAAATGATTTAAATTAATTCTTTAAAACTGAAATAGCTTTTATTTCCTTTACACCAATTCCACAACATCCACCAATTATCTGTGCTCCACTATCTACCCAACTTTTGGCTTTTTTTAAATATTCAGCTGGTTCAATTTTGTCAGTAAATTTCCATTCAGGTTTTACAAAATATCCTCGATTTGGATATGCTCCAATTTTATTATTATAATTTTTTTTAAGTATTTTGACCGCTTCCTCAGTTACGTTTATATTTGAATGTGCGATTAAGACTGGACCATAATGCAATTTACTAAATTTTTTCATAGCCTCTTTAAGATTTTCATAAATCTGAGGCTCAGATTTATTTATGTCGTCGTCATAACCTAAATTTACATCTTTGTTTTCATCAAAAACACAGGATATAGAAAGCCATGTTGGCATATTTATTTTACTGGAACATTCTAATACTGCTTCAATAATATCAGTCTGAGATGACATGGCCTCTAAAATAATAAGATCCACACCTGTGTCTGTTAAGATTTTAATGTGCTCATCAAAGCTCGGTTTCATATTATCTATACCGTCTTTATGAAAATATCCGTATGTTGAAACAGACCCAGCAACCGATACATTTTTATCTTTGGAAGCCTCTTTTGCAATTTTTACACTTTTATTATTACATTCAACAATAAGATCTTTATAACCATATTTTTTCATTGATATTGGGGTTGAAGCATATGTATTGGCTGTAATTATATCGGCACCAGCATTTATATAATTTTCATGTACTTTTAAAAGTTCATCAGGACTATCAATTGAGCATCTGCCACACCATAATCCTTTATCCATTTTTGCCCCAATCTTCTGAAGTTCACCACCAATTCCACCATCAAGTATTATTGTCTTACCTTCAGTCAATCGTTTTTCAATTAATGAATATGACATTTTTTATTTATTATTTGTGAAAGAGCAAATTTTATTACCATCTAAATCACGAATATAAGAATAATAGATTCCAGATCCCTCAGGTCTTTCACCACCAGTTCCTTCACTTGTTCCGCCAGCTTTCAATCCAATCTCGTGAAATTTATCTACTATTTTTCTTGATGAAGTAATAAAAGATACCTGTGTTCCATTTCCAAATGTAGCAGTTTTTTGGTTTGCAGGTTTAGTTACATAAAATTCAATAGTTCCATCACCATCTTTTTGAGCATATCCTGCACAAAATTCGTCTGTATCTTTTCTTTCTAAGTCAAGAATTTTTAAAACTTCATCATAAAAAGTAATTGCTTTATCAAGATTATTTGTACCCACCATTACATAACCGATCATTTAATTTTTCCACTCAGTTATAGTTTTAACTTCTAGATATTCGTGCAAACCCCAAGTACCACCTTCACGTCCATTACCAGATTGTCTGTAACCTCCGAAGGGCGTACCAGAGTCAGCAGGTTTATGATTTACATAAACGATACCAGACCTTAATCTCTTAGATACTCTTTTTGCTTTTTCTTTATCTTCTGTTTGAAAATAATTTCCTAAACCATACTCGGTGTCATTTGTAATTTTTATTGCCTCATCTTCGTTTTCAAATGGAATTATTGATAAAACTGGGCCAAAAATTTCCTCTTTTGCAATCCTCATATTATTGTTCACATCTGTAAAAACAGTGGGTTTTATAAAATATCCCTTTTTTAAACCTTCTGGTTTTTCAGGTCCTCCTGCTACTAATGTAGCACCTTCATCTATGCCACTCTTTATTAAACTTTGAATTTTATCATATTGAGTTTTTGAGACTACTGGCCCTATATGTTCTCCAGATTTACTTGCTAAATCTACTTCAATTTTGTTTGCCTCATCTGCAGCTTCTTTTACTGCTCTTTCGTAAATAGATTTTTCTACCAGCATTCTAGTAGGGGCGTCACACGATTGGCCAGAATTACTCATAACATTTCTAATGCCATCTCTAACCGCATCCGGATAAGAATCTGCAAAAACAATATTTCCTCCCTTGCCTCCAAGCTCTAAACAAACTCTTTTAATTGTGTCTGCAGCATTTTTAGTAATTAATTTTCCTGCACGGGTAGATCCTGTAAACGAAACCATATCAATATCAGGGTGGCCTGATATATCAGTGCCGACACCAACACCATCTCCATTTACTAAATTAAAAACACCTTTTGGAAAACCAGCCTCATGAATCATTTCTGCAAATAACATTGCTGATAAAGGAGCTATTTCTGATGGCTTTAATACCATTGTACAACCTGTTGCTAATGCCGGAATTACTTTTAATGCTATCTGATTTATAGGCCAGTTCCAGGGAGTAATAAGCCCACAAACACCAATTGGTTCATAGATAATATGGTTAACTGAACCTTTGTCAAAACCGGGCTCAAACTCAAAATCTTTTAATCTTTTTATAAAATCTTCTATATGACCTGAGCCTGAAGAAGTTTGATTAGCTGAACACCAATCTTTTGGACAACCTAATTCTGTTGAAATTGCTTCAGTCATTTCATCCCATCGTGATTTGTAAATATTTAATAATTTTTCAAGTAATTCTATCCTCTCTTTTTTTGTAGTTTCTTTCCATTCTTCAAATGCATTTTTTGCTGCACCAACTGCTGAATTTGTATCATCAGTACTTCCTAAACTTATTACTGCGCAAACTTCTTCTGTAGATGGATTAATGACATTATGATCCTTTGGATTTATTGGATTTACCCATTCTCCATTAATATAAAATTTTTTTTTATCTAACATATATAATTAATAACATACTTGCTAAATTTCATAACCCTTTTCTTCTTCCTGATTATCCACCAATTCTTCAGGGTAACCAGATGCTCTAAAATTTAAATTATATTTATCTTCAAATCTTTTAACCACCATTGATGACCATGCCCTTGATCCATATTTTTTTTCAGCATCATTGAATATATTTAGTACAAATGGCGATATCTCTAGAGGTGTTTTTAATTTTTTTGAGAGTTCATTAAATAAATTTATATCCTTTTTAACTAAATCCATTGTAAAATTTATATTATATGATCCGTTTAATATAACCTGACTTTCCGTTTCATGGACAAAAGAATTCCCCGATGAAACAGCAATCCCTTTAAAAGTTTTATCTAAATCTAAATTAGACTTTTTAGCTATTGTCCATGCTTCTCCAAGAGCTGCCAAATGAACTGAAGCTAAATAATTTGTTATTACTTTTAAAATTGATGCACTACCTAAACCTCCTGTATGAAGGACTTTTCTACCCATAACTGTTAAGACAGGCAAAATTTTCTCAAAACTTTTTCTTTCACCTCCAACGAATATTGCAATATTTCCAGTTGCAGCTCTATGACATCCTCCACTAACAGGACCATCTAAAGGAAAAGCTTTTTTTTCCGATACTAATTTTCCCAGTCTATTAACTTCAAACTGATCAGTTGTGCTCATTTCTAGCCAAATTTTATTTTTAGAGAGGCCATTTATTACGCCATTTTTTGACTCCATTACTTCAGCGCATATTTCAGGAGACGGCAAACAAGTAATAATTAAATCTGATTGTTCTGCCAATTCTTGTGGTGTATTTGCAATTTTTGCTCCACGATTTTTAAAATCATCTACTAAATTTTTATCTAAGTCTCTAACTATTAAATCAAACTTATTTCGTAACAAGCTTCCTGCTAATTTACTACCTACATTACCTAGTCCTATAAACCCTATTTTCATATCATCCTTTTAATTTTAGTGAATATTAAACACTTTATGTTATATTTTTATTCTTAAAATGTATTCAACAAAATTAGACCCAAAATATAATAAAAATCAAAACCCTAAAATAGGACTAATTGCTTTAGCAAGTGATTATATGATTGAAAAAGATTTTATAAAAGTAATTAAAGATAAAAAAATAGATTTTTTCGTTAATAGAATAGAAACCTTTAATCCATTAACAAGTGAAAACTTAATTAAAATGTCAGAAAAAGTAACTGATGTTACAAAAGATATTCTTCCAGGAGAAAAAATTGATTGTGTAGTTTATGGATGTACATCTGGTACAATTGCTGCTGGATTTAAGTCAATTGAAAATAAAGTAAAAAAAGCAAAACCTGAGGCAGAAGTTACAACTCCAAGCACAGCATCTGTTAAAGCATTAAAAAAACTTAATATAAATAAAATTGCTGTCTTCACACCATATCCAAAAAAATTAAATGATCAGGTGTTAGAATTTTTTAAAAAAGAAAATTTTATAATAACATCAAATTCGTATTTTAATATAGAGTCAGATATAGATATTGGAAAAGTCGACATTGATTATTTGTATGATGTTTTGTCTAAAATGGATATGAATGGAGCAGATGCTTTATTTATATCTTGTACGGCACTTCCTGCTTTATCAATAATTGATAAATTAGAAAAAAAAATCAACAAAATTGTTTTATCTAGTAATCAAACTTTAATCTGGGATACACTGGAAAAAATTGGTAAAAATAATTCAATTAATGGTTTTGGAAAATTATTTTCTAATAACTAACAATGCTATTTTCAAAAGAAGAATACAAAAGTAGATTAAAAAAGGTTCAAAAATCTATGCAAGAAAAAGGTATAGAGCTCCTCATTTCTCAAGATACTAACAATATGAATTACTTAACAGGTTACGATGCATGGTCATTTTATTATACTCAGTGTGTAATAGTCCACGTAAATGCCGAGGAGCCTTTGTGCTTTGTAAGAGCACAGGATGCAGGAGGCGCTTACATAAAAACTTATTTAAAAAAAGAAAATATTATTATTTATGATGAAAAATATATTCATACGTGGCCAAAGCACCCTTACGATCCATTAATTGAATTATTTAAAAAAAATAAATGGGATAATTTGAATATAGGTGTTGAGATGGATAGTCATTATTTCACAGCTTATTGTTACGAGAAATTAAAACAAGGTTTGCCAAACGCAAAAATTAAAGACACTGAGAGATTAGTTAATTGGGTAAGATTTGCAAAATCTGATGCTGAAATAAAATTAATGAAGGGTGCCGCGTTAATATCTGAAAAAGCAATGAAAGTTGCAATTGATAGTATTAACCCTGGAGTTAGACAATGCGATGCAGTAGCTGAAATTCAAAGAGCTCTCTTTAGAGGAACTCCTGAAATTGGAGGAGAATATGCAAGTATCGCAACATTATTACCAACAGGAAAAGGAACTTCCGCCTCACATTTAACTGCTACAGATGAAAAGTTTATTGAAGGTGAAGCTACAATAATTGAATTATCAGGTGTTAATAAAAGATATCATTGTCCAATGGCAAGAACAGTGCAGCTTGGAAAACCTGAGCAAAAAAAGATAGATGCAATGAAAGCAACTAATGAAGCACTTGATGCTGGTATTGCTGCAACTAAACCAGGCAATACAGCAGATGATGTGGCTCAAAAATTTTGGGCAGTTTTAGATAAATACAATATTAAAAAAGAGTCAAGAACGGGATATTCAATAGGCATTGGATACCCACCTGACTGGGGAGAGCACACATTAAATATTTACAAAGGTGAGAAGACAATCTTACAACCCAACGCCTGTTTTCATATGATAGCAGTAATGCAGTTTGGGGACTGGGGAGTAGAAGCATCTGAGTCTGTAAGAGTGACAGATAAAGGTAGTGAATTATTTTGCAATTTTTCAAGGGAATTACATATAAAATAAAGAACTTGATAATATTCCTCACAAATGTTTTAAAATCATATTATGTCCAATAATAAAGAATTCGTCAAATTTGATAAAGTAGATAAAAGTTATGATGGTAAAGTTTTAGTCGTAAAAGATTTAAATTTAGACATAGCAGAGGGTGAATTTATTACTATGCTTGGACCATCTGGTTCAGGAAAAACTACATGCTTAATGATGTTAGCTGGATTTGAAACACCCACAAATGGTGAGATCTTTTTAGATTCAAATCCAATTTCGAATATTCCACCACACAAAAGAGGAATAGGAATGGTTTTTCAAAATTATGCTTTGTTTCCACATATGACCGTTTATGAAAATCTTGCATTTCCATTAAGAGTTAGGAAAGTTTCTAAAGAGGATACAGATAAGAAAGTTGATAAAGCATTATCAATGGTATCATTATCAGGTTTTGAAAGTAGAATGCCCGGACAACTATCAGGAGGACAACAACAAAGAGTCGCTGTTGCTAGAGCCTTAGTTTTTGACCCAGCCGTTGTTTTAATGGATGAACCTTTAGGAGCACTAGATAAAAATTTAAGAGAAAGTATGCAATATGAAATAAAACATATTCATGAAAGTATTGGAGTTACAGTTGTATATGTAACTCACGATCAAGGTGAAGCATTAACTATGTCAAATCGAATTGCAGTTTTTAATGATGGTAAAGTACAACAACTTTCATCTCCAGATAAACTTTACGAAGAACCAGTAAATTCTTTTGTTGCAGAGTTCATAGGAGAAAATAATAGATTTTCAGGAGAGGTTACAAGTATTTCAAAAGATAAGTGTAAGGTAAAATTAGATGATGGATCCGAAATTTTAGCAAACCCTATAGCAGTAAAATCAAATGGTGAAAAAACCATAGTATCATTAAGACCTGAAAGGGCTTTAATTAATTCAGAAGCGAAAATGGAAAATAATTTTAAAGGCAAGATCGAGGAAGTTATTTACCATGGAGACCATACAAGGGTTAGATTAGATCTGCTTGGCAATAAAGATTTTATTCTAAAGGTTCCGAATAGTTCCGCAAATATGGATATTAAACTCGGCAATCAGATTGGTGTAAGCTGGAACAGTTTTGATGCTAGAGCTTTAGACCCAAAATAATCAAACATTTAATTTACCCTTAAATAAATAACTAAAATAGCTGATATTATAATCAAATCTAAGTTGACTCCTTTATTATATCTTGCTGTAATTAGGTTTATATAAAACGTTTAAACGGAGGATAAATGAGAAAATTAAGTAAATTATTAC
>CEOP01058521.1_pt1 | contig 11650 bp, 12 predicted proteins | sample 361301 | NCBI WGS metagenome assembly CEOP01 (sample SAMEA2619548, study PRJEB7988) | marine metagenome | biome: marine biome (ENVO:00000447); feature: deep chlorophyll maximum layer (ENVO:xxxxxxxx); material: "saline water (ENVO:00002010), including plankton (ENVO:xxxxxxxx)" | depth 55 m
TGAAAATACAAAGTTACCAAGTAACCCATTAAGCTTATGCTTATTACCCTCTAGAGCGGCGTCTCTAATATTTTCAAATAATTCATTTTTATCAATGTTTAAAAGTGTATCTAGCTCTTTTTCAGTAATAATCTTATTTTCAAAATAAGTTATTATTTTTTCTAAATTATTAATTACAGTTTTCCTGTTTAAATTTGAATACGTTATTATCATATTAATTATATTGCTATTAAGATTTTTAAAGTCTTTAAGTTCATATTGAATTAATTTTCTTAAAGTAATTTCAGTATCATTGTAACAAGGAATTATTGCTAAATTATTATTCTTTTCAAAATGTGAACGTAACTTTGATTTTTTATCTAAAATATCTGCAAAAAGAAATATTTTTAAAGTTAGATCATTTACTTTTAAATCTTCAATATTATCAAGATTTTTTTCATTGGCTTGATTAATAAATATTAATTTCTCTTCAACAAATAATGAAATATTTTCAATCTCATTTATTAGAACTTTTTTATTTTTTGCAAAGTCTTCTTGATAAAGATTTATGATTTCAGCTTTTTTGTTTAATTTAATTATTTCTTTTTTTAAACTGTCTTTTAGGCCAATATTTTCTCCGTATATTAAAATTAATCTAAATTTAGAAATAATTTTTATATTTTTTTCCAGTTCAAAACTTTTTACAATCATGCTAATTATATAGTATTCTTAATTGATCTAATATCTCATCAACCACTTTATCAACTAACACATTGTTAGCATCTTTTTCATTATTTAAAGTGTCGGTATACCTATCCGTTACATCATATATCTGGTTCGTAGAAAATGATCTTTTAAATTCTTTCGTGGATAAAACTTCTGTAATAACAATATTTGCAGATAAAGATAAATTGTATTTTGTAACTTTATTTTGCATGTTTTTTTCTTGAATTTCTCTTAACTTGGTTAGTTCAATAAATATTTTTATTTTATTTTTACTCTGCTCATTAGAAAATCTATTGATTTTTTTCTGAATAATGAAAGCTGCTCTTCGTTCCCCTTGAGTGTTAATTTCAGTAATATGAAATTTTTTTCTGTCCGGCGAGTTCATTTTCTCGTAAGCACAAGAACTTAATAACATTATTATTGCTAAAGGAATTATTAATAGAGATCGTATTATTATCATTTTTTTACAATTAAATTTATAATTCTATCCTTTACAAATATTGTTTTGCTAATATTAGAATTTAGAATTTTTGATTTAATTTTTAAATTGCTTTTGCAAATTTTAAGAACTTCTTTTTCATTTAAACCTTTTTCGATATCGATTATTTCTCTTGTTTTTCCATTTATTTGTATTGCCATTTTTATTTTTTCTTTTCCAATTAAACCTGTGTCTACCTCAGGCCATTTTTTTATTTCTTTTGCCTCTAATAGTTCTAGGCATTCATAAGCTAAATGAGGAGTGAAAGGAATAAGAATTTTCATTAATATGGTTAAATTTTTTTTTATGCATGAGTTACTTATTTCTTTATTTAAGTGGTTGTTAAATAAATTATAAATTTCATACACATTTGCAACAACCACATTTAAATTAAAATTATTTATAAACTTTGTGATTTTGTTCACATAGGTGTTCATTTTTAAGTCAAATTCTTTATCAAAGGTTTTTTTTGTGTCAGTTCTCTCTTTAACTATGCAACAAAGATTATAAATTTTTTGGAGAAATTTATATGCAGAGTTTACACCTTGGTTAGACCATTGAATATCTTTTTCTGGAGGACTATCGGAAAGTATAAACCATCTTACAGAGTCTGCTCCATAAACATTAATCATACTTTCTGGATCAATTACATTTTTTTTAGACTTTGACATTGATTCAGAAGAACCAACATTAACAGGAGTTTTATCAGAAATTTTAATATATTTACCTTTGGTATTTTTCTCTACTTCAGAAGGGTTAAGCCACTTTCCATTTTTATCTTTATAAGTCTCATGGCAAACCATTCCTTGGGTGAAAAGACCTTTGAAGGGTTCATTCATTTTAATAGTAGCGTCATTTTTTTTTAAAGCTCTCATAAAAAATCTTGAATATAGTAGATGTAAAATAGCATGTTCTACCCCTCCAATGTATTGGTCAACAGGCATCCAATAATTAATCTTTTTTATGTCAAAAGGTTTTAATTTTTCATCGGGAGAACAAAATCTTAAAAAGTACCAAGAAGAATCTACAAAGGTGTCTAATGTATCAGTTTCTCTGATTGCCGACTCCCCTGTTTTCTTATGAATTGTATTTTTCCAAGTTTTATGATCTTCAAGAGGATTTCCACTTTTTTTTAGATCAACGTCCTCTGGTAACTTAATTGGTAATTCACTTTTATTCACTGGTACAATAGATCCATCTTTAAGGTGGATCATTGGAATTGGGCAACCCCAATATCTTTGTCTTGAAATACCCCAATCTTTTAATCTAAAGGTCGTTTTTTTTACGCCTAATCCTTTTTTTTCTATCTCACTTATAATTTTATCTATTGCCTTATTAACAGTAAGTCCGTTGAGAAATTCAGAGTTTACCATAACACCATCACCCAAATAAGCATCAGAAAGTTTACTAAAATTTTTACTTTTTTCTGGTTTGTCAGAGACTACTTCTGTTATTTCAAGATTATATTTTTTTGCAAAATCCATATCTCTTTGGTCATGTGCGGGACAACCAAATATTGCACCTGTTCCATAATCCATAAGAATGAAATTTGCGACAAAAATTGGTAATTTTTTGTTTTTAATGAATGGATGCATAGCAAACAAATTTGTATTAAAACCAACTTTTTCTGCATTAGCTAGCGCTTCTTCAGTAGTACCTACTTTTAAACATTGATTTTTAAACTCTTGATATTTTCTATCATGTTCAAATTTTTTACTTATAGGGTGGTCAACTGATAAAGCTAAAAAAGAAGCTCCAAAAATCGTGTCTGGTCGCGTAGTAAAGATTTTGACTTTTTTGTTTTCTCCAACAATCTCAAAACTTATTTCGCATCCAGTAGATTTTCCAATCCAGTTTTTTTGCATGATTTTGACTTTTTCTGGCCAATTATTTAAATCGTCTAGTCCACCTAACAATTCTTCTGAAAATTTAGTAATATCAAAAAACCATTGAGATAGCTTTTTACGTTCCACTACTGCTCCTGACCGCCAACCCTTTCCGTTTACTACTTGTTCGTTGGCCAAAACGGTTTTTTCTATTGGATCCCAATTTACATAATTTTCTTTTCTTTTTACAAAGCCCTTATTATAAAAATCAATGAATATTTCTTGTTGATGTTTATAATATTCTTCATCACATGTTGAAATTTCTAAATCCCAATCAATAGATAATCCCATTAGTTTAAGTTGTCTTTTCATTTCTGAAATATTTTTTTTGGTCCATTCTTTTGGGTGTAAATCGTTTTCTTTTGCAGCGTTTTCTGCTGGCAAACCAAAAGCGTCCCAACCCATAGGATGTAAAACATTATATCCATTCATATATTTGAAACGAGCAATTACGTCACCTATAGTATAATTTCTTACGTGGCCCATATGAATTTTACCAGAAGGATAGGGAAACATTTCTAAACAATAAAATTTTTTTAAACTTTTATTATTATAAAGTTTTTGTTTTTCAAATGTTGATTGCCATTTTTTTTCAATTGCTTGAAAATTTAGTCTTTCCATAATTCAAAATATTTATTTTTTCTTTTGTTTTTGTAAAATTGCTGCTTCTCTTAATATTGATGCAACTAACTCTTCTTGTATTCTTGATTTAAATAATTCTACATTACAAGTTTGATTAACAGAACATTTTTTTCTATGTACTGTTATCTTCAGGCTATTCGTTTGAACTTCATTGGACAGAAACCTGACAGTTATTTTTAAGGCTTGATTTTTGTTAGAGTCATCTGTGTACCATTCAGAAATTATAACTCCACCAGAATAATCTACAGTAGATAAAGGTAAAAAATCTAAAATATCTAATGTTGCTCTCCACATTGGATTTGAAGTGCTAAACTCATAATTAGTAGATCCTTTGCCGCCTATCATATTTTTTAAGCCAACACCTCTTCCTTCTCTTACATTCTTCTTCGCTCTTTCAGGTCCTGAAATTGGAACTTTTCTAGTATCTACTTTTTTAAAAAAACCTTTTCCACAGGAAACAAGTAGGGAAAAAATAAAAAAATAGACGATTATTTTGACAAAATTTCTCATTATATGACCTATAATGCATTAAATAGCATTGTTGAGTGAAAATCCAAGGAAAATAGTGAAAAATGGGGGCTTTTGGCATGTTGCTTATTTACAACACTTAATAAGATAATGATGGTATTTAATAAGTTTTGATACAAATTTCACAACAAAAGTAAGATAACTGACATGTTAATTATAATTAACGTTTTAACAAAGGAGAAACAATGAATAAATTAACAAAACTATTGTTCTCAGTAATTTCTTCAGTAGCTATAGCTACATCAGCATTTGCTGGTGAGTTTTCAGTTTCTGGTGGTGTTAAGGCAACTTACACTATTTTAAGTAATACTGGAACAGCAGGTACGCATGCAATTGGTAAAGGACTTGGTATATCAAACGAGTTTTCTTTAACAGCTTCAGGCGAACTTGATAACGGTATGACATGGTCATATGCACAAGATATCGACGGTGCTACAGTACAAGATGATGCAAATATTGCATTAGGTACTGACTACGGTACTTTCAAAATTTGTGTATCTGAGTGTGGTCTATCAACAAAATACGCATTCGATAACTCAGCTTACGGAATTGGTTCTGATAACGGTTATGGACATGGATCTGCAGCAACAAACAGTATGCAATATGGTTCAAACATAAGTTCATACAACAACGTTCAGTTCCACTTGCCAGCTGACTTGTTACCTTACTCAACTACTTTTAAAGTTGGTATAACACCAGGTGGTTCAGGTGGAAGTGCAAATGCTTCAGTTCACTCTGTAAACGGTGACGTAAACGGAGAGATGAGACAGTACGCACTTACAACACAACCTCTTGATGGCCTAACTCTTTCAGCGTCTTACTATGACTTTAATGAAATGGGTAAATCTGACGGAAGACAATCAGCAGAAGGTGGTTCATTAGCCGCTAACTACTCGATTGGTCAATTCTCAGTTGGTTATGGTGAAACAAGACACGCACCAGCTCAAGCTATGGGCGGAGCAGCAGCTACAAACAAAACTGACTACTATGCTAACAAAGGTTACAGTATAGGTTTTGCAGCTAACGATAACTTATCAATCTCTTTCACAGAGGAAGAGTCTGAAGTTAACATTAAGCAAAAAGCAGCAGCTACTGACGCAATTACTAGAGCAGATGTAACAATGGAAATCCAAACGATTGACGTTGCTTACACAATGGGTGGTATGACGTTATCAGTTTCAACATCTGAAGGTACAAACGACTCGTACACAACAGGTGATGACACTAACGAACATATCTTCGCGATGTCATTAGCGTTCTAATAATTCGATTAGAAAATTTAAAAAAGCCGGTTAATTATTTTAGCCGGCTTTTTTTTTATGGCCGACAAACAAGCAAAAGAGTTAGACACAACAGTATTTAATTTACAAAGGTTCTTTTCATTAATACCCCCTAAAGGTACTAAATTTTGTTTTAATCTGTGAGAAATAATATTAAATTTTATAACACCTAAATATCCTTTTTTGTAATCATATCCCGTTTTAAATAATCTTGAATAAATAATTGTTTTGCAACCTTGTTTAATTTTGATATCAATTTCTTTTTGATTGTGTGCTGATCCTATAATTTTATACTTAGATTTAGAAAAGATATTTAATAATAGATTTACGTTATGAGCTGAAATATACAGTCCATCAGCATCTAATTTAGAGAGAAGTCCTTTATCATTTGCAACAAAAAAATTTACCCCCTTTTTTTTACAATTTTTCCGAAAGTTTAAAAGATCTTGAATTTTATCAGTGGTATTTTTGTTCCTATAAATGATGTTTATTTTATTTCTAATTTTGATCAAATTTAAATTAAAATCTCTAGTATTTTCTACAAATAAATAGTATTTCTTTTTTTGAGCAAACATATGAACATAATAGCAAGTTTTGATAAAATAAAACAAGAAATTAAAAATAATCAACCAAATTTAAATACTCAAATTATAGCTGTAAGCAAAACATTTTCACTTGATTATGTAATGCCCTTATTTAATCATGGACATATGCATTTTGGTGAAAACAAAGTACAAGAAGCAGAAAGAAAATGGTCAGAATTAAAAAAAAATTCACAAACCTTAAAACTTCATATGATTGGTAGGCTTCAAAGTAATAAAGCTAAAAAAGCAGTCGAATTATTTGATTATATACATTCTCTAGATAATGAAAAATTAGCAAATGAATTATCTAAAAGACAAAAAGAAAAAAATAAGAGTCTAAAATATTTCATTCAAATTAATCTTGGTTCAGAAGATCAAAAAAGCGGGTTGGAAATAAAATTACTTAAAGATTTTCACAAACATTGTCTACATAAATTAAATTTATCAATTCTAGGTTTAATGGCTATCCCACCTAATGATGGTAAAACTGAAAACTATTTTAAAAGAATATCTGAACTAAATAAGGAAATCGGTTATAAATATCTTAGCATTGGTATGTCAAATGATTATATGATTGCTATTAAATATGGAGCGACCCATGTCCGGGTTGGAAGCGCTATTTTTGGCAACAGAGTTTAAATTACATTTAAAAAAGTATTGTGTTTAATAGTCGAAACTAAATATTTAAGATCTTTCTTAGATAAAGCTATGCATCCTAAAGTTGGAGTTAATTTTTTTTTTGCTACGTGTATAAATATTGCACTTCCTTTCCCTTTTTTTATTGGTTTAGTATTATAATCGGTTACTATAACAAAGTCGTAGGTATTGTTATTTAAATATAACTTTTCCGTTTTATATTTACATGGAAGCTTTACGAACTTATTATATAACTTTGATTTAACATCGTCACACCATCCATAATTTTTTTTTAAGGGTATTAGATTTAATTTTGATTTAATCTTCCTAACTCTATCTTTTCTATAAAAAATATATCTTAATTTAAGCCTACCTCTTGGAGTACATTTATCCCCTTCTCTCTTTTTAGACTTAATTCCTCTTTTACCAACTGCACATTTTATCTTATAATCATTTAAATAAATTATTTTATTTTTTAATATTATATCCATGAATAAAAAAAATATCATCTTAGCCTTTGGAAATAAAGAATTTAATAAATCATTAATTGAGCTTAAACATTATTTCAAATTCAATTTGGAGATTTCGGATCATTTAATATATCAAAACATTGAAAAAAATTACCAAGGTTTGATACTTCATGAGGATGCATTAAAAAATAGCAAAATTAAAACTATAATAAATAATGAAAATATAAACAAAATAATCTTTTATTCAGATAAAGTTATTAAAAATTTTCATAACATCGTAAAATTAAAACTTCCAACTTCTGTAGAACAAATTAATAAAGCAATGATTGATAATATAGTAAAAAATGAGTTTAAAGCGAATTCTTCTTTAAAAATTAATGATTATATTTTAAATAAAAATTCTAGGAAATTGATTAAACTAGATAAATTTTTGGAGTTAACAGAAAAAGAAATAGAATTAATCGAACTTCTTAGTAAAAAAACTTTCACTAAAAAAAAAGAAATTCTTTCTATTATTTGGAAATACTCTGATAATGCAGATACGCACACAGTAGAAACTCATATTTATCGTCTAAGAAAAAAAATAAATGATGTTTTCAACGATGACAAATTTATAAAAAGTGAAAAAAGAGGCTACACGATTTGAAAAAAAGAAATAAGTTTGCCAAAGATTTAATGACCACTAAATATAGAACGAGAGTAGTCAAACCAAAAAAAGGGAAAGGAAGTTTTAAGAGAAAAAAGAGAAATAAATATTCAGACTAAAATTAAAAAAAATTATAATCTGGCCCCGATTTGTTGAATAATTTTTGAGGACAATTCTGTTCCTTTTTTCAAACTCTCATTTAAAGGTAGTTTATTTACGTATCCATGTAAAAAACCAGCAGCAAATAAATCTCCTGCACCAGTTAAGTCCCTAACTTGTAAATTTTTTTCAACACTGCATTCTACAACTTTATCATTTTGAATCGCTATCGCTCCATTCTCACCACGAGTAATAACTATTAATTTATTAGTTTTTTTAGCAAATTCGATAACCTCTTTTAAGTCTTTAGCTTCTATTAAAGCTATAGCTTCTTGTTCATTTGCAAAAGTAATATTTAATTTATTTTTTACTAAATCTAAAAAATACTTTTTATGTCTTTCAACACAAAATAAATCAGAGAGAGACATGGCTGATTGTGATGAATGAGTAATTGCTTTATTAAATGCATTTTGAGGATCGCCTTTGTCCCATAAATACCCCTCTAGAAAAACAATCTCACTTTGTTTAATTATTTTTTCATCAATATCTTTTTCACTAATTTTCCCAGCTGTTCCAAGAAAAGTACACATTGTTCGTTCTGAGTCAGGTGTAATCAAGATTAAACAAGTACCTGTTGGTATTTTTTCATTTTTAACGTTGTTGTAAAATTTAACCTTTTCTTTTTCAAGTCCTTCTAAATATTTTTTACCTAAATTATCATTATTAACTTTTCCAATAAACCCCACCTCATTACCTAACTGAGAAAGACCCACAATAGAGTTAGCTATAGAACCGCCAGATATTGTCTTTTCTATTTTCAAATTTTCAAGAAGATTTTTAAACTCATTTCCATCGACTAACTTCATCGTACTTTTAGTAAGTTCATTCTCAAGTAAAAAACTTTCATCTACTTTGCATATAACGTCGACTATTGCATTACCTATACCTAGAATTTTCATATTAAGCTTTTTTCGCTGTAAATTTCTTTTTCCTATTTGGGTAACAGCTTTTACAAATTTTGCAAGTTAAACCAAAACAGTCTCTTGCCTTACAATATTCTCTTCCATACCAAATAATTTGAAGATGAAGATTATTCCAATTTCTCTTTGGAAACACAGCTTTTAAATCTTTCTCTGTTTGAACAACATTTTTACCATTTGTTAATCCCCATCTTTGGGCTAATCGGTGAATATGGGTATCCACAGGAAATGCAGGAAAACCGAATCCTTGTGACATGACAACACTCGCTGTTTTATGTCCAACACCAGGAAGTTTTTCAAGTTCTTCGTAAGTATTTGGCACTTTACTATTATATTTTTCAACTAAAGTTTTTGAAAGATAGTAAATACTTTTTGCCTTAACTCTAAATATCCCTATCTTCTTGATTAACCGTTCTATTTTCTTTCTGCCTAATTTCACAAAATGTTTTGGATGATTATATTTCGGGTAAATACCCTTGGTTACATTATTGACATTTACATCGGTACATTGTGCTGAAAGCAAAACAGAAATAAGTAAAGTAAAAGTGTTTCTATAGCTTAGAGGAACAGGAACCCTAGGGTATATTTTATTCAATGTCTTTTGAATAATTAAAGATTTTCTTTTATTGTTCACTTAAAATTTAATAGATCTCTCATTGAATAAAGACCAGGCTTCTTCCGCATTATCCACTTAGACGCGGTCAAAGCACCTTCAGAATATAATGCTCTATCAAAAGATTCATGATTTAAAGTCACTATTTCTTTACCACTTGAAAATTTCACTTCGTGTTCACCAATAACATTACTTCTTCGAATGGAATTAAAATTTATTTTTTTACCATAAGGAAATGTTTTTTTATTTAAATATTTTTTTCCTACTAGACTGTAAAAGTTTTTGTTTTTTCCATTAGCTATGCCTTTACCCAACATCAATGCAGTTCCTGATGGATGGTCTTTTTTATGTTTGTGATGAACCTCATAAATTTTAGTAAGAAAATTATTACTTAAAGATTTTGAGGCTATCTCAGTTAAATACATTAAAAGATTTACACCTAAACTCATATTACCAGCTTTAAGGATGGGTATTTTTTTTGAATATTTTTTAATCAAATTCTCTTCTCTTTTTGAAAAGCCTGTAGTTCCGATTACAACCCTTTTTTTAAGTTTTGAAGCAATCTTCAAAACCTGCAACGTACATTTAGGAACAGTGAAGTCTATAATAACACTTGCCTTCTTAAATGCCTCAACAGTGTTAAGTTCAAGTTTAACACCAGAAATTTTTTTAGAGATCCTCCTGTTTTCTGTTAAAGAAACTAATTTAAAGTTTTTGTTATTTTTAGAAGACTTAATGAGTTGTTGACCCATTCTTCCTAAACAACCTGTTATAGCTAAATTGATTTTTTTCATTGTATAATAAAGTTTATAATTACAACAATAATAAGGACAATTATAGCCCAAATAGAAATATTTTGAGTGAATTGTTTAATTTTGCTGTTGGTATTTAAGAATGAAGGCAGTACTAAAAATAATACTGCTAAAAGAAATATCGCAGATATGATCTCTTGCATAGCCATATTTTATTAAGAATTTTTCCAGAATTTTTTCGCTTTTTCAAAAAAATTTTTAATAACTGGACTTGATTTTTCAGACTCAATTTTTCCGAATTCCTCTAAAAGCTTTTTTTGTTTTGAATTTAAGTTTGATGGAACTTCTGTAATAATTTTTATGTATAAGTCACCATAACCACTTCCTCTTAGAAATGGCATACCTTTGCCCTTAAGCCTTAACTGTTTTCCATGTTGTGTTCCAGCAGGAATTTTAATTTTAGCCTTACCTCCGTCTATAGAAGGCACTTCAACAGAAGAGCCTAGCGCTGCATCGGTAAATGTAATAGGTAACTCAAAATACAAATGTTCTTCCGATCTTTTAAAAATACTATGATTAGCTACGGAGATAAACAAGTATAAATCTCCAGTCGATCCTCCTTTGCTTCCTGCCTCTCCTTTACCTGTAACTCTAATTCTAGTTCCATCATCAACTCCTTTAGGAATTTTTACAGAAACACTTTCTTTACTCTGAGTCTTGCCGTTGCCGTTGCACTGTCTGCAAGGATTGCTGATAGTTTCACCATATCCGCTACACTCTGGACAAGTTTGCTGAATTGTAAAAAATCCTTGATTAGTTCTTACTTTACCTCTTCCATTACAGTATTTACAAGTTACTGGTTTTGAACCTGGTTCAGAACCTTGTCCGGTGCATCTAATACATTTTTTGTAAGTGGTATAATTTACCTTTTTATTTAAGCCTGAATATGCCTCCTCCATACTTATGGATACATCATATCTTAAGTCATTTCCCCTGTTAGAAGATCGTCTTCCAGAGCTTCTTCCTCCAAATACGTCATCACCAAAAAAGTCTTCAAAAATATCTGAGAATGAAGATCCAAAATCAAAATTACCAAATCCTTGATTCCCTCCACCCTCAAATGCTGCGTGACCAAATTGATCATAATTAGTCTTTCTCTTATCGTCCGACAAAACATGATAAGCTTCGCTAGCTTCTTTAAATTTATCTTCAGAAGTTTTATCGCCTTTATTTTTATCAGGATGATATTTTAATGCTAATTTGCGGTACGCTTTTTTAATTTCATCCTTTGAAGAGGATTTAGATACACCTAAGGTTTCATAATAATCTCTTTTTGCCACAAGAAATTGCT
>CEOP01011308.1_pt1 | contig 11649 bp, 9 predicted proteins | sample 361301 | NCBI WGS metagenome assembly CEOP01 (sample SAMEA2619548, study PRJEB7988) | marine metagenome | biome: marine biome (ENVO:00000447); feature: deep chlorophyll maximum layer (ENVO:xxxxxxxx); material: "saline water (ENVO:00002010), including plankton (ENVO:xxxxxxxx)" | depth 55 m
AAAGAATCCGCTGCAAAAAGTTGCATCTTTCCGAGCAAGCCGTTTGACGATGCAACAAACGAACCTCCGTCAAACACAAGATCGTCGTTCCCGCCAACTTGATTGCACACAGCAATTGTGATGTCGTGTTCAGCTGCAAGGTCCATTGCGTATTCAACGTGAGCTTCATGTTTACCCACAACAAATGGTGACGCACTTGGCGAGACAAGAAACGAGCACCCTGCATCAAGAAGTTGTTGCACAGGATTACATCCATACGTTGGTGCGGAATAGGCATCGAGCCCACGCCAAAAGTCTTCACAAATTGCGACGCCTATTTTGGTTTCACCAACTGTAAAACAACAAACCGTTTCACCGGAATCAAAATATCTTTTTTCGTCAAAAATATCGTAACTTGGAAGAAGTTGTTTATCACAAACTGCAACAACCTCACCACGTTGCAAAACGCTTACGCTATTGCGAACTGTACTCGTAGCGCAATCAAGTCGGGGATGCCCAATTAACACTGTTTTCTGGGTGCATGCCTTTGCGACAGACTCCACCGCTTCTTGGCATGCTTGAATAAATCCAGAACAGCAAAGCAAATCACGAGGCGGATATCCACAGATCGACATCTCTGGCGTGAGAATCACATCTGCATCCATTGAATGTATTGCATCAATGATTTGCCGAGTGTTCCCTGCAACATCGCCGACAGTTGGATTTAGTTGAAGCATGCCTATATGCATAGACTTGTATTGTATCAAACAACACGAGCCCGCTAAAAGCGGGCTCGTGCATTACACACTGGTTCGGAGAAACCAGAAAGGAAAGGAGTTAAGCGTTAATAAACGAGCGCGACTGCGTTTTCGATTGAATCGATTACTTGTCTGACAGTAAATGGCTTGCGAAGCACGCCATCAAATCCACTGCACGTAAGACGCGTGATTTGTCCATCTGTCAAACGGCCGCTCATTGCGATAATTTTGGTTGACTGCATCTCGTCACTCTTTACAAAACCGTTTGTAAATGAAGTGTAATCTTCACCACAAAATGAGAGGTCAAACAACATGACATGTGGCCGAAATCGTTCGCATTCCACACCTGCAGAAAACGGGTTCGTGCACGCATGTACAACGTATTCTGTTTGTTCACTAAAGACACGTTCAAGTGTGCCTATGACATCTTTATCGCTGTCAACGATAAGCACTCGAGTGTTACCTGCCATCAATCCGTCAAGAGGAATGCCGTGTTCTTGCATGAACTTCATCAATGATTGCACTGGGATTCTTCGGTCTTTTGATCCGGGTATTCGGTAGCCATCTATTTGACCTGAGTCAAACCATTTGCTTACTGTTCGTGCTGCCACGTTGCAAATCTTTGCTACTTCACCGGTTGTTAATACGTCTTTATCGAATGGATTCATTCCAATTCACCTTTCATTAGAGTTCAGTTACACCGCGTCTCTACGCGGGTTGATGACTAAACTTGATTCGTCCATGCAAGGTGGTAGATTTACTCTGAGGGCAAGGAATATGCTGAAAAAACGCTCGGTTGTAAGGATTTTGCACTCCGCACGACCGATAACGTCTTAAAGTGGAAATATAGGGAATTTACACGACCGTTGGACCAGCAGCTCGTACAGCATCAGTCATATCGTGCTTCTGATCGTTGGCTTTGAATTTGTTCGCAAGTTCTGTCGCGACAACATCATACGCACTTGCATCAGCCCATGTTTGCCTTGGGTTAAGTACTTCAGATGGGACATTTGGAGCGGTTGTTGGAATATGTAATCCAAAGATAGGATGCTGAGCATATTCTGACTCTGCAAGTGAACCATCGAGAATTGCTGTCACAAACGCTCGAGTCCATTTCAAACTAAATCGATCACCAGTGCCGTAAGGGCCCCCTGTCCAGCCGGTATTCAACAGCCAGACATTCGCATTTTGTTCTTTGACCCGTTTTTCAAGCCAGTGCGCATAATCCATTGGCTTTCTTGGCAGAAATGGGCCACCAAAGCACGGGCTAAAGTTTGGTTGTGGCTCAGTAATGCCTGCTTCTGTACCTGCTAGTTTTGATGTGTACCCATTGATAAAGTAGTACATCGCTTGCTCAGGAGTAAGTTTACTTACAGGTGGAAGTACACCAAAGGCATCCGCTGTGAGAAAAATGACATTCTTAGGATGACTACAAATACTTGGGATAACTGCGTCCGGAATAAAATCCACAGGGTATGCAGCACGAGTGTTTTCCGTTTTTGAGCCATCATCATAGTTAGGCATGCGCGTATCTTCATCGAGCACAACATTCTCAAGGACTGCGCCAAATTTAATCGCATCCCAAATTTGAGGTTCGCCTTCTTTGGAAAGTTTAATGCATTTTGCGTAACACCCACCTTCAAAGTTAAAAACACCGTCCGCACTCCAGCCATGTTCGTCATCACCGATGAGTGGACGGTTTGGATCAGCAGAGAGTGTTGTTTTACCCGTTCCACTTAAACCGAAGAATAATGCTGCATTTGTTGGATCGTCTTTGTCCACATTCGCAGAACAGTGCATAGGAAACACATCAACTTCGGTCATATCAAAATTCATTGCATAAAAAATTGATTTTTTGTTTTCACCAGCGTACTGCGTGCCACAGATGACCACTTTCTTTTGCTCCATTGACTGAATTACACAAACGCCACTGTTCAAACCATAGTTTTCATAATCCTCAATCACAAGGTTGCATGCGTTAATAATGGTCCAGTCTGGATCGAAGTTGTCAGGATCTGCACCACGAATAAACATTCTTGAAACGAACAAACTGTGCCAAGCTTCTTCCGTCACAAATGAAACATTTAAACGGTACCGTTCATCAGCACCAGCAAAACCATCGAACCGAAAAAGCTCTTCTTTCTTACCGAGGTAGTCCGTCGCAAGCGCTTCAATTTTTGCAAAATTTTCTGGCGAGATAGGCCGGTTGACGCTGGACCAATCAATCGCATCATGAACGCCGGGAGTATCTTCGACGAATTTATCATTTGGTGATCGACCTGTCCGCTCACCAGTATCACAGCAGAGTGCGCCGTTTGCCGCGAGTACGCCTTCGCCTCGTGCGAGCGATGCCTCGACGAGCTTCGCAGTCGAAAGATTAGAGTGAATTTGGACACCGGGAAAATCAAGGCTTTTGGTTGCTATTTTCATGGTATTTCTCGTGTGAAAGGGAGCGTTTGTGGGTCTAACTGAAACCGCATATTCTACCCCACACTCGACAATATTTCCACTTTTTATACAGTCCAAAATTAATCATTAGTGGGTGGTACATTGACCAAGTGCTTCGTTGCGGATATCCTGCGCAATCCCCTTATGGCGATCGTAGCTCAGTTGGTAGAGCACCGGGTTGTGATCCTGGATGTCGCGGGTTCAAGCCCCGTCGGTCGCCCTTTTTGCTTTTCAGTGTGATAGTCACTTTGCTTTTTCTGAAAAATTTCCATTTTCACTGCAAACATCTGTGCTCGTTACTTTTTGTGGATACCCGCAGTAAAGGCAATGGCCCTTCGACATGGTCGCTTTCGCTAAACAAGTGACAGCACCATAAACGGCTCAAAGAGCCAGAGCGATGTCAATAAAGATAAAAAGAGAGCAAAAAACGAACCTGTTTCGCAGTAACAATTAGATTGCCTTGCTAACAGAGCCATCAGCGTAATTGATGGCGGATTCACCCGGGGAAGAATTAAGAGCGTTTGCGTAGCAACGATACAAATTGCTAGAAGTGAAGCGTTTTCCCATTGGTACACAATTGGTGAATCGTCAAACACAACCTGCATGACTGCTGTTACAGCAACAAGAATAAGCACATTATATACAAATGCCTCAAGAATAACTAACATTCGTTTCAGACCCTTCATAAACACGGCGTACCAGAAGTTACAATCTAGCCATGCAATTTCACGCCATTCAACACGATGTAGTCCAGGGGAACATTGCCGAAACTCGGGTTACTGTGGAAGCACTCATTACAAGTGCAAAGCCTGCAAGTGATGATTTTGTCGTTCTGCAAGAGATGGCTGATACAGGGTGGTCAATGGAAATCAATCAAATCGATGGGGTTGGCACACTCGAGTGGGCTTGCTCTATCGCACAACAATTTGGAGTTTGGATTCAAGTTGGATGGGCTGACTCAGTAGAAAGTCGTGGCAAAAACTGCGTTTCCATTTGCTCACCAAAGGGCGAGGAAACAACCAGGTATACGAAAATGTTTACCTGTAATCCCCTGAATGAAAACAAATACTTCGACGCTGGAAATGAAATCGCCATTTTGCACATTGGCGAAATGACCGTCTGCCCGCTGATTTGTTATGACTTGCGTTTCCCTGAACTCTGGAGACTTGGAGCGCTTGAAGGCGTGGATGTGTTTACGGAATCGTCGAGTTGGCCTAGACCAAGAATTCACCATTGGAACACGCTCCTTTCCGCTCGAGCAATAGAAAATCAAGCGTTTGTTGTTGGTTGCAACAGGTCAGGCGAAGATGCTATTGCTCAATGGGGTGGTTCATCACGCATAATTTCTCCACTTGGAAGAATTCTTGCAGAAGCACCAGAAACGGGAAATCATGTTGTTTCAGCACAAGTTGACTATCAAAAAGCTCGCCAATGGCGGGAATCTTTTGCTGCGATGGAAGATATTCGCAAAGAATTGCTCGGAAACAGCAAGGTTACGCATTACTACGCTTGATTCGAGGAGCTATGTCGGGTACGCTTCCATTCCGATTACGGCGAAATAGCTCAGTTGGTAGAGCACTGCACTGAAAATGCAGGTGTCCCCGGTTCAAGTCCGGGTTTCGCCATTAGAATGACCGCATGGAAAAAACCGTAGAAGCCATCATTCTTGTCACATGTCCAGATCAGCGGGGAATAGTCGCAAGACTTGCTTCTGCGTTGCATGAAACTGATGGTAACATTTTAGATGCGGCTCAGTACACATCCGTCTCAACCAAAACATTCTTGCAACGAATTCATGTATCGTGGGAAGACTCTTCTACTACACGTGACTCCGTTCAGTGCGCATTGAATCCGCTCATCGATGAACTCCATCTTAATGTACAAATTCGATGGAGAGCAACGCCGAATAAAGTTGCGGTTTTTGTTTCGCGTGAAGACCATTGCTTGCACGACCTCCTGTTGCTTCAGCGAGATGGCTCACTTTTGTGTGACATCGCGCTCATCATTTCAAACCACGCAGAGCTTTCTTGCATTGCAGATCAATACAACATTCCTTTTCATCACATACCTGTCGATTCTTCATGTGATAAAGATGTTGAGCAAGCACAAATCGAATTGCTTGAAGCCAATAATATTGATCTCATTATACTTGCGCGATACATGCGCATTTTGAGTAGTGATTTTACGCAACGATACGATGGAAAGATTATTAACATCCATCACTCTTTTCTGCCTGCGTTCAGTGGTGGCAAACCGTATCATCAGGCACACTGCAAAGGTGTCAAACTGATTGGTGCCACGGCGCACTATGCAACGGCGAAACTAGACGAGGGTCCTATCATTGAGCAAAGTGCCATTCGCATTTCACACAAAGATGAAGTCGTAGACATGATTCGAAAGGGTAGCGATATTGAGCGCACCGTACTTGCCCGTGCCGTTCGCTGGCACCTCGAAGACCGAATCATTATTCACGAAAACCGTGCTGTTGTTTTTGAATAATTCCTCAGAGACTTTCCTGTCGATCGAACTCGGCTAAGTCTTTTTTCAATAGTAAATTACGCGCTGGCTAGTGTTTTGCAAAATTGCACAATCCTGTTGTGTTTTCTATACAAAAAACACCTTGTCAACAAAGCATTTACAGTAAAAAATAGGGCATAAAAGTCTCAGAGGAGTTAATGCACCTCAAGCACGATGAATTAGCTGGCTTCTCGAAGGCGATCAACACGCATTTTGTACATCATTTGCTTCATGGTGTCAGTCGAAGCATCCATTCCACCAAGAGGGTAGTGCTCACTTAATGCAGATGAAAGTCGTGACTCGGTCGTCATCATAAAGTACGCCGGTCGATCGAGCACCCTTGTGGCAAATTTCAATGCACGTTGCAGTTGTTGCTGCGTAGTCGCAAGCACAAGCGTGTCACCCTCAAGATTCATAGGTATACAACGAAATTGCCAAGCTTGCCTAGCTGTAACTAACTCTTTTGCTTCTTTTCGAGGCATAAAAGTCAATGGGTCAATCGTCGGCGCGTTACAAGCATATTGATACGACCATGCTTCCTCAATAGCTTCAAGTGAAATGCCGCAAAGCGTTTCTGCAATCTCACCAAAGGGCCTTCCCGTTTTTCGTTGGCGTTCTACTATCGAACGAACATCTTGTTCAGTAAGCAGTCCCTGCTCAACAAGCACCTCTCCAAGTAGGAGTTTGCGACTATTCTTCCATGCGGTATCTTGTTCCATAGATAAAACATCGACCCCCTAAAACACTAACTCAACGAAGGTTCGTCAGTTCAGCTTTAAGTTAGGTAAAGCCGTGTCGTCTGTACCGTTTGCTTACGTTATAGGGCGCTAAACGAAAGGGTATTGGTCACTTAATGAGGTTTTCAGGGTTCAAACCCAGTAACTCCTCTTTCACAAACACCCCATCTTTACGGATAACCTCGCCATCAAAAGAAATTGTGCCACCGCCATACTCAGGTCGCTGAATTAAAACAAGATCCCAGTGCACGTCTGATTTGTTTCCATTGCATGCATCGTCGTAAGCGTTACCTGGCGTGAAGTGAAGCGAGCCGGCAATCTTCTCATCGAACAATATGTCTTTCATCGCTTCCTTTATATAAGGGTTAAATCCAATTGCAAACTCGCCGACAAATCGAGCGCCTTCGTCTGCATTAAAAATATCGTCTAGAAATTCGCCGCCCTGATCTGCACCGCATCCAACAATCTTTCCATCCTTAAACTCAAGGCGAATATTTTCAAAGGAATGCCCGCGGTAGATTGACGGCGTGTTGTAATGAATAACACCATTCACAGAATCTTTCACTGGTGCTGTAAAAACTTCACCGTCAGGAACATTCACCCTGCCGCAACATGGAATTGCCGGAATGTCTTGTATTGAAAATGTCAGGTCGGTATCACCGGGGCCTTGAATGTGGACTCTATCCGTTGCGTTCATAACATCGACAAGTTTCTCAGCAGCAGTTGCCATCAAACTGTAATCAAGGGTACAAACATCAAAGTAAAAATCTTCAAAAGCAGATGTGTTCAACCCTGCAAGTTGCGCCATTCCCGGCGTTGGCCATCGAAGCACACACCAACGCGTGTGGTTCACCCGTTGTTTCATGTGCACTGGTTGTCCGTATATTTTTCCCCATGCTTGCTGACGCTCTGCATCGAGTCCACTCATTTCACTCACGTTATGTGAACCACGCATACCGAGATACGCATCCATTCGCTTCATTCGTTCTAGGTCATATTCAGACCAAATCTCGTATTGACCATCTTTAGCATCATCGTGCAATGCCCTCATTATCTGCGCATCACGAATTGATACATGTGGGTGTCCGCCCGCTTTTGCTGTTGCGCGCACGAGTTCTATCACCATTTCTGCGGGCATATCAAACGCTTCAATGAGAAGATGTTCACCTGCTTGAATGCAAGTTGAGTAGTTAATGAGTAAGTCTGCGAGTTTTGTGTAACGTGGATCGGGCATTGAGTCTGTTCCTTTGCTTTAAGAACGTGACATACTACCAGAGTCAACCGTGCATTGAAAATATATCTTTCGCAAGATTTACCACCTCTTCTGGCAAATCGCACCCATCGCGTATCCACATCTTCCCTTGGTATTCACCCGATCTTGGCGCAAGCCAAAACCACCCCGCCATTTGTGATTCCGCCATGTGATTCGTTTCCCAAAATCCATCATCACTGCGGCCATGTGCAACTCGGGCACCCTTCGCTGGCTTCTTGTCCCAACGCTCGACGTGTGAACCAAGCAATGCGCTCCCCATGTCGTTCAAACCCTGGACTGTTGGCGTGCAAACAAGAATCAAATTTGCCTCTTTGGGCATAAATTGCTTCTGCGCTCTTTTGAGTAAGCGAACTATTTTGGGTGACTCATCAACAAAGCCTGAGGGCAAACCAATCACAAGTAAAACACGCTTCTCGTCATTGGGCGCCATTATCTTTACACCACCAATTTCTTCGCCGTCCACATCCCGTACAACATATTCATCGCCTAACCGAGCAGTTTCAATAAACTGAGCCGCAGCAGTAACATATTCTTGCATCGTTTCGTCTTCTAAACATTCATTCCAACGCACTTTGACGACCCACGGCTTTTCAATGCATTCAAGAATGCGCAATCGCGAAGAAATTTTCAATCGCTGATGTGTCGGACGTCTGCCACTGAGCCGCTTTATGTGTACAAATAATTTGATACCGTTTCTTTCAAGCAACAAGTCACACGTTTTTCCAGATGGAGTTGGCACTTCGACCTGAATAGCACAGCCCATTTTCCTCGCTTGCAATGCAACGAGTGCTTCTGCAAAAGAGTCTAAAAAACCCCGTCGTTTTTTTCTTGCTTGTAACCGGTGGTACAACTGGTCAAGTTCTGAATCCCCTTGCCACGCGCGTATCATCCCTACAATTTCTGGGTTTAACCCGTGAGAAAAAGTATCAAGACCGAAGTCGTTTGGCGTCAAAATTCTCTCCTGAACATTGCGTACAGTTTACTCTTGTAAACGATGCGGTGGAAGGTGACAGCAGTCGCCATCTTGTGGCAAGTTTGACCAAAGTGATTCTATAGCTTCGACGGCAGGCATTTCATTAATACAAATTGTGCGATCTCGAGAAAGGATTTGCTCAATTTGATTTCTACCAATCCGAACCGTATACAACGCTCGGTTTCCTTCCCACGCTCGTTCGACTATTTCCGTTCGTTTTTCAAGGAAATCAATTGCTTTGCTCGACTGTATTGGCAATGAAATTGTAACTTCTCGTACTGGGCCAATAACGGCTTGCCGCACTTCTTCAGAGAGCATTTCAATACCCTCGTTTGTCACCGATGAAATCTGAATCGCATCTGGACAACGAGAAACCCAAACCAAACGGTTAAATGGGTCTTCAAGTTGATCTATTTTATTTAGCACTAACAAACGCGGCTGGTGCTCTGCGCCAATATCTTTCAATGTTTTTTCAACAGTATCAAGTTGTGACATTGCGGACGGGTCTGAAGCGTCAAGTAAAATCAAGAGCAACTGACAATGCACGGTTTCCTCAAGAGTCGAACGAAAACTTGCAACTAGATGGTGCGGCAGCCTTCGAATAAAACCAACCGTGTCGGAAAGCATAACGCCCATGCCTCCGCCTAACTCCCATCGGTCAATGCGCGTGGAAAGTGTAGCGAACAACTGGTCGTGTGCCCACGCACCTCCAGAAGTCAACACATTAAACAATGTCGATTTCCCCGCGTTTGTATACCCAACCAAGCCAACTGTAAAATGATCGTTGTTTCTTTTTTCTACTTCCCGAACAGAACGTTGTTGGATCTCCTCAACTTCTAAACGGAGTTGTTTCAATCGGCGCTGCACCAATCGGCGATCAATTTCAATCTGCTGCTCACCTGGCCCACGCGTTCCTATGCCAACTGGCGCGCCACCTGTTACTTGACCAAGGTGATCCCACATTGCGCGCAATCGTGGATATGTATATTGAAGCTGAGCGATTTCAACTTGCAATTTTGCTTCAGCTGTTGATGCACGGCTTGAAAAAATGTCGAGAATCAATTCACTTCTGTCGATAATTTTTTTCTCTGTTGCTTCTTCCAAATTTTGTATCTGCGAAGGCGACATGTCGTGGTCAAAAATTATAATCGTTGCATCAACTGAATCAGCCAATTCTTTTAGCTCTATAACTTTCCCTTTACCAATAAATGTTTTACCATGAGGGAGTCTGCGCTTTTGCGTGACATGACCAACAACGATGCCGCCTGCTGATTCTGTCAAAGCACTGAGTTCGGTAAAACGATCATCGAGTGATATACGTTCGCCCCTAAGAGTCAGCGCAACTAAAATTGCCCTTTCAGCAACTACATTTAAATCTTCTCTTTGTTCGTGTCCCATATTACTCGCGTGCTTCTTTCACTCGTGGTATTGTAGTGTGAGAAAGAAACACAAAACAGATACTTTTTCATTTTCCATGTTGATAGGATTTCGAGCATGTCACAAAAATCTCGGCTCATGCCAATATTGCTTCTGCTACTCACAACGCTTGCGATTGTGAAGTTATCAATTGCTATCACAAGTTCCTCACCAAGTTACGAATGGTTTGACCCACTCATTGATGTCAGAGGCATCCTTGTTGACAGGCATGTTAATCCGCCAGACGAAGAGTCAATGCAAGAAGAAGCCATTAAAGCAATGATCGAATCGCTCGATGACCCATACGCGCTCTTTGTTCCTGATGATAAAGAAGAAGCTTTTATCAAAGACCTTGAAGGTGATTATGCTGGGATTGGTGCACAAGTTCGCATGATTGACGGAGAACTCAACATTATTTCCCCAATGGAGAATTCCCCCGCACTCAAAGCAGGCGTGAAGGCTGGCGACGTCGTTGAGCTCATAGATGGTGAACCTGCAACCGATGCAACGATAGACAAATTAATCGAACGACTCACGGGGCCAGTTGGAACAGATGTAGTCGTGCATGTTCGCCACAAAGATGCAAGCAAAGAAGACCTCACCATTACTCGTGGTCATATCAAATCGCAAAGCATCGCGGGGCTAATCCGAAGAGACCAATCGTGGACGTGGTGCCTCGATGATGCAAATGGCATTGCGTATGTTCGTATCATTCAGTTTAATGATACTACACCACTTGAACTCATTAACGCACTGAAAAAAGCTGAACAAGAAAACCGTATCGAAGGGCTCGTCATTGACCTTCGTGAAAATCCTGGCGGCTCACTCTCTGCAGCCATTCATATTTCCGATATGTTTCTCGAGAGCGGCACAATCGTTACCGTCACTAGTAGAGCTGACCCTATTCGTTCTTGGGATGCTGATGCACAACAAGTATTGCAAGATGTTCCCATCGTTGTCCTTGTGAATGGCAATTCCGCTTCTGCTTCTGAAATTGTCTCAGGTAGCCTCCAAGCAAACAACCGCGTCGCAATCCTTGGCACAAGAACGTACGGAAAAGGTTCCGTTCAAGAAGTACTCGAACTAACTACAGGCGGAATGCTTAAATTTACTACAGCACGATACGACCTTGCAAACGGAAGGACAATTGATAAAAAATTGTCTGAAGACAGCGGTCTTTGGGGTGTTGACCCAACAGTTGGACTTGTCATACTTGAATCAAGAGAAGAAACGACTGAACGGATTAAAAGCCGCGAACCCTACAGAATCATCACTGATGATGAACCTGAATCATTCGTTTGCGGCGACCTTAATTGGCTTGAAGATACGCTTAATGACCATCAACTTGCGCAAGCTCTTAAAGCAATACGCGCAAAACTTGTAACCGGTGAATGGCCATTACTTTCTGAAGATGACCCCGTTGTTGCAGGTATCAGTGAAGCTGTGACTGAACTTGCCAAAGAACGAATCGAAATTCTGAAAGAACTCGCAAAAGTAAGCAAGGATCTCACTGCTTTACAAACAGAGCTTGATGATGAAGATGTTTCG
>CEOP01076134.1_pt1 | contig 11642 bp, 10 predicted proteins | sample 361301 | NCBI WGS metagenome assembly CEOP01 (sample SAMEA2619548, study PRJEB7988) | marine metagenome | biome: marine biome (ENVO:00000447); feature: deep chlorophyll maximum layer (ENVO:xxxxxxxx); material: "saline water (ENVO:00002010), including plankton (ENVO:xxxxxxxx)" | depth 55 m
CTATCAACTGGAGGAACTGGGAAATAACCACCTTTAATTCCTGGTCTATGACCCATGTTACCATTCTCATATTTTTTTCCAGAGTTATAAGGACCTTCAGTGCTATCAATAGAAAAACTTGTCTCATTCATATCATTTTTAATTCTAACATCATCAAAAACAAAAAATTCTGGCTCAGGACCGAAGAATGCCTTGTCACCAATACCAGTTTTTTTCAAATAAGCCTCAGCTTTCTTAGCAATTCCTCTAGGATCTCTCTCATAAGGATTTTTTTTGATAGCGTCTAAAATATCACAAAACAAAATAAGGGTATTGTGTGATGTAAATGGATCTACAATTTTTCTTGTTAGATCAGGTTTTAAAATCATATCAGACTCGTTAATTGCCTTCCAACCAGCAATTGAAGAGCCATCAAAGAAAACACCGTCATTTAACATACTATTATCGACTATTGTTGAGTCCATCGTAAGATGTTGTAGTTTTCCTCTAGGATCTGTAAATCTTAGATCCACATATTCTATATTTTTATCTTTTATAAGTTTTAAAATGTTATTAGCGCTCATACTATCCTCCCAATTAGAGTGGTTTTTTAACAGAAAAAAATGTAATAATATCCCTTATTAAATTTATATCTCTTATGCAATTTGTGCATATATTATAAACCTAATTATTAGTTCTAATCAATCAATTAATAGTTGTATGGAAAACTTATTAAATAAAGAAGCGGTAAAAAGGGCAGATCAAGCTCTTAAAAAATTTGATCAGAAATTAAAAATTATTGTATTAAAAACGACAGCAAGAACAGCCATAGATGCGGCAAATTCTTTAAATTGCGAAGTAGGCGCAATTGTTAAAAGTCTTCTTTTTAGAACTGATAATTCTTTTCTTTTATGTTTAGTGTCTGGTGATAATAAATGTTCACTTAATAAACTTAAGAAAATTACTTTAAAAAAAGATGTTTTTATGGCAAGTCCCGATGAAGTGAAAGATCAAACTGGGTATACAATAGGCGGTGTCTCACCTGTCGGCCATTTAAATTCAATAGAAATATTTATTGATAATTCTTTACAAAGGTTTGAAAAAATTTATGCAGCCGCAGGCCATCCAAATTGTGTTTTTGAAATTAGTTTTATAAAATTAGAACAAATTACATCTGGAAAAATTATGGATATAGTAGAATGACAAGCCCAAAATCAATTGATTATATTTTGCTATCTATTTTATCTTTAATATGGGCTTCTGCTTTTTTTAATATTAAAATAGCAACTTATTCTTATGGTCCATTAACGATAGCCTTTTTAAGAATCTTTCTTGGTGCCGTCCTAATTGTGATTTTATGTTTTTTTAAAAATATAAAAATTGAGGCATTTTCCAAAGATTGGTATTGGTTTGCGATAATAGGTTTTATAAATCTTGTAATACCTTTTTTTTTAATTGCTTATGGTGTTCAAAAAATTCAAAGTAATCTTGCTGCAATTTTAATGTCAACTACACCTTTAAGCTCAGTAATACTCGCTCACTTTTTTACTAAAACAGAAAAAATAAATTTAACTAAAATTATAGGTGTAATAGTTGGTTTTTTAGGAATTATAATTTTATTTTCTGACAATATTTTAATTAATAATGATAATTTTTTTTATGCTCTAATGATTTTAGTAGGATCAACTTTTTATGTAATAGGCGGAATATTAACTTTAAAAATTAGCAAGAAAAAAAACGAAAATTTAACAAGCTCAATTTTAATTTGGGGATCCTTAATAATATTCCCAATAGCTATGTATTATGAACAGCCATGGAACCTTGATCCAAGATTAGACTCGACCTTATCACTAATATATTTAGGAGTTTTTCCTACTGGTATTGCTTGGTTAATTAGATTTCATATTTTAAAGAAAAATGGTTTGGTTTTTCACTCACAAGTAGCTTACTTAATACCAATATTCGGCGTTATATTAGGTTACATTTTTTTAAAAGAGGTAATAACTTTTAAAGTTTTAATTGCATTATTTGCAGTGGTTCTTGGATTTTATTTTGTAAGAAGATCAATTAAACAAAATCTTACTTCAAGCTAGATAAGATAGAAATATGTTTTGGACTTGTTTCACAACAGCCACCGATAATTGTTGCTCCGTTATCAATAAATTTTTTTCCTAAATTTTTAAATTTTTCTTCTGATACTTCTCTTTTTCCCATCACAGTGTTTAAATTAACCGCATCCTCATTAAATTTTGCATTATTAATTTTTCTAACCGGAGATGGCTCATCATCACCCCAAAGATTTACTTTATATCCAAAAGGCAAGTTATATAATTTAAGATTATTTATAGAGTTTTCCGCAATTTCCATCGATATACATGACCCAATTACTCCCATCCAATTCGAATTGTTATATTTATTTAACACCTCATCTATTGTTTCACCTGACGGAAGTTTTCCATTTTTCAATAAATGAATACCAACTAAAATAGGTTTATTTAATTTTTCAATGATTTCTGATGCTATTGCTATTTCTCTTCCACTTGAAATAACATCGAGATAAAAGAAATCTACGAAATCTTTAATACAATTTATTTGATCATAGAAAGCTTTATAGATAATTTCTTTATCCCTAGTATCTTCTTTATAAGAGTCGTGCTGCGCAGGTATACTTCCTGCAATTAATATATCCTTTTTGGATTTTTCTTTTGCTTTTAGTGCAAGTTCACAAGCTTTTTTATTTGCATATTCAAAAAGATTATTTACTTTATTTTGTTCCATTCTAATTCTTCTGCTTGAAAAATTAGTTGTAGTAATTACTTCAGCCCCGGCTTCAATATATGCTAAGTGAGTATCGATTATTAATCCATGATATTTTTCGTCTAATACAGCACTTGTTGACCAGAGGGTTCCTTTGGATACTAGACCGTTTGCATGTAATTCTTGCCCCATTCCTCCATCTAAAATTCTAAGCTTTTTAAAAAAATTATTTTTCATAAGAACAACAAGATATCAGGTTATTTTCTAGTTGCAATAAACACACCACTTGAAGCAATTATAAATCCTATCAAATCAAATGTTGTTAAATTCTCATTAAGAAACAACCAAGCCATAGAGGCAGTTACAATTGGAATTAAAAAAAATAAAGACACAGTTTTACTAGCTGAATTTTTTTTTATTAAATACATTAAAATAGAAAATGCTCCTAGTGATACTAAAAATATTTGATGAGACATTGCTAGTAAAAATTGCAGATTTATATTTAAAAATGGTTTTTCAAAAATAAATAATAAAATAAAAAAATGAAATATTACTGCACCAATAGCTTGATACATATTATTTACAGCTAGTGGAATGTTATTACTTACTTTTTTCTGCCATATCGTTGAAGATGTAATTGCCAATAACGCAATAATTGCTGATACAACACCGTCTATTGGTAAAGATTTTCCAACATCAAAGCCAATAACCATTACTGATCCAATAAATCCTAAAGATATTCCTATCCATTGATTAAATAATATTTTTTCCTTTAAAAAAGGTCCTGCTAAAATGTTTGTAAGTATTGGTTGTAACGTAACTATTAATGCTACAATTCCAGCAGGCAAACCAACAAAAATCGAATAAAAGACACCTCCCAAATAAAAACCATGAAACAAAACTCCTGTACTAAAAGAATTAAGTAAATTTTTAGTGCTTATTAAAATTTTGAGTTTTTTAAATACGCAGTAAATAAAAAAACAGATTGCTACAATAAAAAATCTGAATGTTAAGGCTGAAAAAGGGTCGCTATTTAAAACTATTGGTAATGTTGTGATAAAAGCTGAAGACCAAAGAATTACAAAAATTAGTGGAAAAAACTTTGACACTTTATTTTAATGAAATTAAGCTATATATTTAATTTATATTATTCAATTAGTAGATCATAAAATAAAAATTATGTATAGCAATTTTGGACAGTTTATTGACGGAAAGTGGCAACAAACAAAAAATAAAGAAACGTATGAAGTTATAAATCCAGCCACTGAAGAAATATTAGGTCACGCATCTAAAGCAACAAGCGAGGATGTTGATAGAGCACTTAAGTCAGCTGAGAAAGGTTTAGAAATTTGGAAAAATACTTCTCCGTGGGAAAGATCAAATATAATAAGAAAGATAGCTGATAAAATGAGAGAGAAAAGAGATATATTAGCAAAATGGATGACATTAGAAGTGGGAAAGCCTTTTAAAGAAGCACAAGGCGAGGTAAATGGATCTGCGGATATTTTTGAATGGAATGCAGAAGAAACAAAAAGAATATTTGGTCAAACAGTTGAAAGTAGACTTCCAGATACAAGAGTACATGTTTATTACCAGCCAGTTGGTGTTGTTGCCGCTCTTACACCTTGGAATTTTCCTTTAGTTTTATCTTCAAGAAAAATTTCCACAGCACTTGCTGCTGGATGTTCTGTAATTATTAAACCTGATGTTATAACACCAGGCACTGTAATGGAATTAGTAGATATATGTAGAGAATGTGGCGTCCCTCCTGGAGTGGTAAATTTGTTATCAGGAGATCCACCTAGCATTGCACAACAATTAATTTCATCAGATATAATTAAAAAAATTTCAATAACGGGCTCTACTAGAGTTGGAAAATTAATACTCAAACAAGCTGCAGATAAAGTTCAAAGAGTTACTATGGAGCTTAGTGGACATTCTCCATTCATAGTATTTGAAGACGCAGACATAAAAAAAGCTACAGATATGGCAATCTCTTCAAAATTTAGAAATAACGGACAGGTATGTATTTCACCAAATAGATTTTATATTCATGAGAAAAAAAAAGAAGAATTTATCAAACTCTTTGTTGAAAAGACAAAAAAATTGAAAATAGGAAATGGCATGGACCCAGATGTACAATTAGGTCCGTTAACAACAAAAAAAAGATTAAACGAATTAGAAGATTTAGTTGAAACTACTAAAAAAGAAGGAGCTAAAGTTTTATTAGGAGGCAAAAGACCTTCTGATTTTAATAAAGGTTTTTATTATGAGCCAACAATTTTTGATAATATCAAAGATGATTTTACAATAATGAGAGTAGAACCTTTTGGTCCATTGGTACCAATGTTATCTTTTAAATCTTTTGAAGAAGTTATTAAAAGAGCTAATAATAATGATCTTGGTTTATGTAGTTATATTTGCACGAACTCTATGGAAAAAGCACACAAAGCTTCAGAAATGATGGAAACAGGTGTTGTGGCAGTGAACACTCCAGTTGTAGCAATCGCTGAAGCACCTTTTGGCGGCATTAAGCAAACTGGTTATGGCAGAGAAGGCGGATCAATGGCTATTAAAGATTATTTAAACGTTAAATATACTCACCTTGGTTTAAAGGGATAAAGAATTAAAAACAATGAAACTATTAAGAGTTGGAAAAGCAGGGAAAGAAAAACCAGCAATATTAGATGGTGAAAATAATTATAGAGATTTATCTAATTTCATCCATGATTTAAATCCAGAAAATTTAAACTTTGAAACTTTAAACAAAATTAAAGAAATTAAAATTCAAGACTTACCTATTATTTCAAAAGATCACAGAATTGGCCCTTGCATTAATAATCCATCTAAATTTATAGGAATAGGTTTAAATTTTAAAGATCATGCTCTAGAGCAAAATTTACCAATACCTACTGAACCAATTATTTTTTCTAAATTTACTAATTGTATATGTGGTCCTAATGACGACATACAGATACCTAAAAATTCAATGCATACTGATTGGGAAGTTGAACTAGGTTTTGTAATTGGCAAAAAAGCTAAATATGTTTCTGAGGAAAATGCACTAGATCATGTGCTAGGTTTTTTTTTAGTAAATGATGTTAGTGAAAGAGAATTTCAGAAAAAGAAAGGTCTTACCTGGGATAAAGGTAAAGGTTTTGATACATTTGGACCAATTGGACCATTTATAGTCACAAAAGACGAAATTTCTGATTTTCAAAACTTAAATATGTATTTAGACGTTAATGGAGAAAGAATGCAAACCGGAAATACAAATCAAATGATATTTGATATAAAAAAATTGGTATCTTATATGAGTCATTGCATGACGTTACTTCCAGGAGATATATGTTGTACTGGCACACCACCTGGTGTGGGAGAAAATATGGCACCTCCTAGATTTTTAAAAGGTGGTGAAACTGTAGTTTTAGGCGTTGATAAATTAGGAACACAAAGTCATAAAGTGTTAAAATAATTAATATTTAAAATATGCTAAAAAGAGATTTATATTATGAGAGAATTCCAACTAAATCGCAAAGAGACGATGTTAGATATCTAGGAGATATACTTGGAAAAATAATTAAAAAACAGGAGGGTCAAAATTTTTTTAACCTGGTAGAAAAAATCAGACTTCTTTCAAAAGCAAACGTAAATAATATAAATAACAAAAAGAGATTTAAAATAATCATATCTGAAATAAATAGACTTAGTCCAAAAAATATATTTATACTTTCAAGAGCTTTTACTCATTTTATGAACTTCGTAAATTTAACTGAGTCACTTGATTCATCTAGAAAATTAGACGAATTTGAAAATTCAAAAATAAAAAAAGACCATAAATACATTTTTATAGAGGAAATATTCGAAAATCTTTTTAAATCTAAAAAAATTTCAAACAATAAAATTTATAATATTGCAAAAAATCTTAACATTGGAATTGTATTAACTGCACATCCCACCGAAGTTAAAAGAAGAACTTTGATCCAAAAATATCATAAAATTACTGAGATTATGGAGCAAAGAGAATTATTAAAGCATTATCCATCAAAATTAAAAATTTTAGATAAAAAACTTTACGATGAATTTACAATTATTTGGAATACAGATGATTTAAAAAGATTTAAACCAAGTCCAAACGATGAAGCCAGATGGGGACTTGCTGTAATCGAAGATAGTTTGTGGGAGACAATTCCAAAAGTTTATAGAAGACTTAATGGAATTTTCTTAAAAAATATGGGTAGAAATTTACCAAGAAATTTTAATCCTATACAATTTGGTTCTTGGATGGGTGGTGACCGAGATGGTAACCCAAACGTAACATCATTTATAACAAAAGAAGTTATTTTACTATCTAGATGGGAAGCAGCTAAATTATACGAAAAACAATTAACTAAATTAATTAGGTCTTTTTCAATGGACAAGTGTTCTGATAAAATTTTGAGAATTACAGGAAAAACATTTGAACCCTATAGAGTTTTTTTAAGACCATTAAGAGATAAAATGAGATTAACTCATAGAGCAATTGAGAATCATTTAGTTAGACAAAAACCTCTTGATAAAAAAAAACTATTATCATCAAAAGAGGAAATTTTGAAACCTTTAAGAGTTGTAAGAGATTCTCTTGAAAAAAATCAAAATGAAAATATTGCAAGTGGTGAACTTCTTGATTTAATGCGTAGAGCAAAATGTTTTGGTATTAACCTTGCAAGATTAGATATAAGGCAAGAGTCATCTCGACATTCACAATTATTATATGAATTAATTAAAAAAAAATATAAATCTGATTATTATAAATGGACTGAGAAACAAAAAATAAGTTTTTTATCAAAGAATTTAAGAACAAAAAAAAAAATAATTAAAAATTTTAAATTCAAAAATAGAGAAAATTCTGAGGTATGGTCTACTTTTAAAGTTTTGGCTGATGAACCAGAAGAATGTTTAGGTGCTTATATAATATCGATGACTTCATCAGCATCTGATATTTTGGCAGTTTCGTTTTTACAAAAAGAAGCAAACATAAAAAAAAGATTAAGAGTTGTACCACTATTTGAAACACTTGATGATTTAAAAAATGCAAAGTCAATAATGGAGAATTTATTCTCCTTAAGTTGGTATAGAAAATTGATAAAGAAAAATCATGAGATAATGATTGGTTATTCAGACTCCAGTAAAGATGCGGGAAAACTATCAGCTAGCTGGCATCAATATAAATTACAAGAGGAAATAGTTAAGTTAGGTAAGAAATACAAGATAGACTTAACTTTTTTTCACGGCAGAGGAGGATCTGCAGGGAGAGGTGGAGGTCCAATCCAATCAACATTAAGATCTCAACCTCCTGGATCTGTAAACGGAAAAATTCGGATAACAGATCAAGGAGAAATGATACAACAAAAATATGGTTACGAACCTTTAGCAAAATATAATCTTTGCAGTTACATAGGAGCTGTAATGCAAGCAACATTAAATCCTCCATCAAAGCCAAAAGAAAGTTGGAGACATTTAATTGAAGAAATGAGTCAAATCTCAACAAGATCTTATAGAAAAAATATTAGAGAAAATACTGATTTCATAAGATATTTCAAAACCGTAACACCACATTTAGCTTTAGGTAAATTATCAATTGGTTCAAGACCATCAAAAAGGAAAAATGTAGATAATATTAAAGGACTTAGAGCAATTCCGTGGGTTTTTGCCTGGACTCAAATTAGGTTGATGCTACCAGCCTGGCTAGGAACAGGTGATGCATTAAAATATTCCTCAGTTAAAAGATTTAAATCTACATTAATTGATATGGAAAAGAACTGGCCTTTCTTTAATTCAATTATGGATATTTTGGATATGGTTATTTCAAAAGTCGATCCAGAGATTTCAGAAGTTTACGAAGCTGGACTTGCAGATGCAAAATTAAGAGGGGTAGGAAAAAAGTTAAGATTAGAATTTGATAATTTAAAAAAACTAAACCAATCAATCACTCCAAGGGAGATTGCAAATCAAAGAAAAAAATTTAGATCTTCAGTAATAGTAAGAAACATTTACACCGAAGTATTAAACATTTTACAAGCTGTAGTTATGAAAAAATTATCTAAAAAAAGGATACAAAAAAAAAATAAGAAATATCTAGATGATGCAATGATGACATCTATCGCTGGTATTGCTGCTGCAATGAAAAATTCAGGTTAAATGACAGAAATATTAATTGCATTTAGCGCTGGATTAATAAGTTTTTTGTCTCCATGTGTTTTACCACTTATACCAGGCTATATATCTTATATATCAGGTTCAACTTTAGAGGACTTAATTAAAAGTAAAAACGTTAAACTTTTACCTATAATTTTTTTTACTTTAGGATTTTCGCTGGTATTTATTATTTTTGGTGCTGCAGCAACTTTTATTGGTCAATTTTTACTGAAAAATTCTGCTGTTTTAAGAATTTTAGCAGGCTCTGTAATAATACTATTTTCACTTCAAATAATTGGAGTCATTAATCTCAAATTTTTAAATTATGAAAAAAGAATTCATACCAACACAAATAAAAACTTATTTAGCTCAGTTATTATTGGTATGGCGTTTGGATTTGGATGGACACCTTGTATTGGACCAATCTTGGGATCTATTTTAGCATTAGCCTCTACTGAGCAAACTATTTATAAGGGTATGCTTCTTTTATCTTTTTATTCATTAGGTTTAGCCATTCCATTTATTCTATCCGGCTATTTAATTCAAAAATTTATTGCCGTTTCAAAAAATATTAAAAGCAACATAAACCTTATTTCAAAAATTGGTGGATCATTATTGTTAATAACCGGTATTTTAATTTTAACTAATAACCTACAAGCAATTGGTTTCTATATTTTGGAGTACGTACCTTTTCTACAGAAATTTGGTTAAGCAATTTTTTTAGAAGTTTTTAAAACAATCATTACCACTCCTATAAGAATTATTAGACCTCCCACAAGTAACTCAATGGTTGGTTTTTCACCCAAAAGAAATACAGCTGCTAATAAACCAGTAAGTGGTATGCCCATTGTAACAATTGGTAAAACTTTATACATGGGGTTATTCTTTAAAACATAATAAAAGCATCCATAGGTTATAGGCTGCATAATAAATCCTAAATAAATTGCAATTATCCAACTATTAAAGCTTGCAGTTTTGATATTCTCGTAAGTATTACCATCTAAGATTGAAGATATAATAATTAATATTGGTCCCGAAAATAGTGCCAACCAAGCAACAAGTGCTAAAGGTTTAATTTCTTTGCTTAAAGGTTTAACCAAAACTTGTCCAAGGGCCCATACAGCTGATCCAACGATTGTTAATCCTATTCCAATAATTTTTCCATCTAAATTAGGGGACCCTGTTAGAATATAAACACCTGCAAAAGCAACACTTATTCCAATTAAACTTCTGAGAGTTGGTTTTTCTTTTAACATAAAGAACGCAAACAAAACTCCAAAAGGAACCTCAGTTTGCACAAGCAAAACTGCAGCAGAAGCATCTATCAAATTTAATCCTGAGTATGTTAAACTATATTGCAAAACATTAGCAATCAAAGCTGCAATAAATATTTTTTTTAAATATTTTTTTGGTATTGGAAACCACCAAATTAAAATTGATGCAGCGAATGTAAATCTTAATCCCATCAAAAGAATGGGAGGAAAATCAACCATTGCAGGTTTAGCAATAACAAAACCAAATCCTAAAAAAATTGGGACTAACGATGCAATTAAAGTATCTTTGAGGTTCAAAGGTTAAATTTTCTTTTTAAATGTCTTAATTTTCCCTCTGTACTATCATAATCGATGTAACATCCTTGCAGAAATCTATTACCTTCATTTGGATCATATTTAGTTCTTCCATGTAATAGTCTATAGTTATCCATCATTAAAAGATCTTTTTGTTCCAATTTAAATTCAATTCTATACTTTTCTGAATTATACATGTCAGATAATTTTTTTCTTGCTCTGTAATACATATCTAATTCATTCTTTTCTAATATTGGAACATAATCTAAACGAGGGCTAAATCTTACTTGTTTAAATCTTTTTCTTTCATCTAATTTAATCAATTCTGACCAGTCTTCCAGAACAACATCTTTATCAATAAATTTAAACTTAACTTTTATTTTAGTTAAAATTTCATAAAACTCTGGATTTTCTTTTTTTAAATCCTCAGTCACAGTATAACCATCAACTACTGTTGAATAACCTCCTGAAACTTCATTAATTATACAATGTAATAATTGTATACATGGCACAGGGTTTCTATAAGGGTTATCGGTATGTGGTGCTAAATTTAGTGCTGTATAAGCTAAGTCATTTGGATTTGGAATTGATCTTACGTTAAAATGTTCACCAAAATTTGTTCTTCTTACACTTCCAACATTATTTGCAAATTCAACTAGATAATTATTATCGGTTGGAACATTTTTGATTACAACAAATCCATATTTGTAAAAAGATATTAATAAGTCGTACATCTCCTTGGTTTCAAAAAACCCCTCAGAATAATTATATCTTTTTGGACTTTTTAAAGATGAGTTCCATTTTATTTTTTCAATTCCCTCAATAACTTTATCTTCTTTCGAAAATTCCTCTGCAATTTTTTCTATATTTAGTTTAGAATTAACTCCATCGTTAAAATCTATCTCAAGCAATTCATTATTGATGCGAGCACTTTTAATTGCTATCTCTACATTTAAAGATGTTGGATCGTATAATCTTTGTTGTGTACCTTTATCTAAGAATTTCTCACCATTTGCCCTTTCTCTTAACCAAAAGGGGTGTATTTCTTGAATAGATTTTCCGTTATTAAAAAAGATTTTATTTTCGTTTAATTCAATTTTCATAAGGTTTTTCAAGGATTATTTAAAATTTGTCTTTAATCAAGATAAATAAAATAGTAAG
>CEOP01023043.1_pt1 | contig 11641 bp, 5 predicted proteins | sample 361301 | NCBI WGS metagenome assembly CEOP01 (sample SAMEA2619548, study PRJEB7988) | marine metagenome | biome: marine biome (ENVO:00000447); feature: deep chlorophyll maximum layer (ENVO:xxxxxxxx); material: "saline water (ENVO:00002010), including plankton (ENVO:xxxxxxxx)" | depth 55 m
CGTTGACAGATTAGCAATCTGCTCCATTACCACTCTGGCACCCCTCCATCATTTTAATTAATGATTTGCAAATCTAGAATTTAAGGATGTAACTACAAATATTATTTGATAAAATTATTCTGGGTATTCAATTCTTAGATGATAGATATTAACTAATTTTTTTATTAATATTTTTTTAACCTGTTCAATCTCCATTAAAGTTATATTTGAGAATTGGAACTGACCAGAAATCATCTGCTTATCGATTAATTGATTTACAAATTCGTTAATCTTTTTATAATCAGGAGTCCTCAAGCTTTTTGATGCAGCTTCTACAGAGTCCGCCATCATTAATATTGCTGTTTCTTTAGAGAATGGAAGTGGCCCTGGATAGGTAAATTTTTCTTTATCAACATACTCTTCCCCTTTTAACTCGATTTCTTTTTTTAAAAAATAATAAACATTAGTTGTTCCATGATGCGTTCTTATAAAATCAATGACCCTATCTGGAAGTTTATTTTGCTTTGCAATTTTAATGCCTTCGTGGACATGATTTATTATTATTTCAGCACTTTGCTCAGGGTTCAAATCTTCATGTGGAGAAATAGTTGATTTCTGATTTTCAGAATAGAATGATGGAGATAATATTTTACCAATATCGTGGTATAGACTTCCCACTCTAACTAAAAGACTATTTGCTCCAATTTCATTTGAGGCCGCTTCCGCGAGATTTGCAACCTGTAAGGAATGGTTGAATGTTCCAGGAGCTTTTTCAGATAGTTCTTTTAATAACTTAGAATTAGTATCTGAAAATTCTAATAATGTAATATCTGAAATCAAACCAAATAATTTTTCATACACATAAATCAACGGCTGAACAAAAAGTGTTAGCATTCCATTAATTATAAAAAAACCTATAATATTAATATCTAATGAATTTAAATTTCCTTCATAAGTTATAGAAAAGGAAAAATAACTTAAAAGATATATCATCACAATTTGGGTTACTGAAATAAAAATACTAGCACGTTTATGTAAATCAGTTTTGGTTTGAATTATAACAATTCCAGCAATTATTTGGATAAAGACAAACTCAAATCCATTTGGGACAATAAAACCCATTAATAATACAGCTAAAACATGGGTAAACAAACCAAGTCTTGCATCAAAAAAGGTTTTTAATGTCAACGGAAGAATACATATGGGAACTGCATAGAAATAATTGTTCTTAAATTTTAAAGTAATTGTTAAAATACCTATGAGAATAACAATATTTAAAAATATAAATGTCAACTCTTTGCTATTTTCATATATATGAAAACGATAATTTTTAATGAATAAAAGTAGCATTAAAAAAATAATCGATATGAGAATAGAATATCCGAAAATTATTATCAATTTTTGATTTTCTGAAACATCCAATAATAAATATTCATTTTTAAGAGACCGAAGTCGAAGAAAATTTTCTTCATCAACAACTTCACCTTGAGCAATAATTAATTTTCCTTTCTCAATAAAATCTCTAGTGGGAGAAATTAAACCTAACTCATCTTTAATTGACTGATTTGTAAATTCATCATCAAGAAAAACATTTGGTTCGATGATTTCAAAAAACAATGAATAATATTCGTCTTTATAATTATTATATCCAGACTCATTTGTTTTTTTTGTTATAAAGTCATCCAAACTGCCTAATCTAAATAATTGATCAAAACTTAAAAATCTTTCTTCTTTATCTACAATTAAGTAAAGATCTTTTATATCTGATTCAAAATTTAAACTTAATACACCATTTTGATATATTTCATTCAATATTTCCTTTCCAAAAATATATAGATTTTCATTTTTATTTTCAGTTGTAAAAACTTCTTGGAATTTTTGATAATAATCTAATTCAACTTTTTCAAAAATTGATATACTAAACCTGTAGTATTTTGGTTGTTCTAGCCTAATTTTTTCTTTTTCTGCGCTTATTTCTGCCTCAGATTTTTGAATCGCAAAATCAAATGGTGCATAAAGGGTTTTATGTTGCCATAACTTTCCTTTTTGAAACTCATATTGAAATTGACCTTCCTTAGGTAACAGGTAAACTATAAAAAGTACACACAAAATAAAAAGGAATATTCTGTATAAAGAAGACTGTTTATTAATAAACATTATCCAAAAATTCTTCAAAATTGACTTATTTAAAAGTTAAATGTATAATTCAGATAAAATAAAAAAACCTATTGAAGAAGATTTTAATTATTCTAGTAGCTTCTTCATTTCCATATACCCAGTATTATCGCCAATAGTCCCATATATATTCATTAGGGTTTTTATGGCCTCAGGATTATTATTTATTTCAATCAAACTTTTTAACAATGGAACGCATTCAAGGTATAAAGACTCTCTTTTCTCTTTTAATAAGTCATATCTTGCATTGTCAGCCCTGGAGGTTCCAAGAGAATTCATCTCATCCACAATTTCTGACTCTCCATCTAATATTAAAGATGTTAAATTAAAATATGCAGCTTCATATTTTGGATCAATTTCAATTGCCTTTTCATAAAATTTTCTAGAGGCTACTAAATCTCCTAAATCCTTATTAACAACTCCTAGGTTGAAATATAATACTGAATTACTAGGGTCTTTTTCAATCGCTTGAGAGACTAGTTCAATAAATTTCTCTTTTTTATCCAACTTAATGTATATCTCAGCAGCGGTTAAAATTAAACCCACATCATCAGGATTGTCAACTCTTGCCTCACTTACAGCCTCTAATGCTTTGTCAGTTTCATCAAGTTGCTGAGCATATATTAATGCAATATTCTTTACTATTTCTGGATAAATAGATTCAGTTTTTTCAGTTCTTGGATTTGAATAATTTTTAGATTTTTGAAAAATATTGTATTCAGCTTCAGAAACTTCAGATTCTTTTTCTGATTTAACATCTGTAACGAAATATTTAGTTTTTATACCAGTATATTTTATATCTTTTAATTTAAGATAGTATTCTAGAGCCACATTATAATTACCCCCATTTATTGCATTTGAAGCAGCATAGTATAAATAATCCTCACCTATTTCAGTGTTAATCATGTATGACATATAAAGTTTTTTAGAGGATTCTAGAAATTGTTTGTTCTCACTCTCAAAAATAGCTTTATCAATTAAGGTTTCTCTGAATTGATTTAAACTCTCACTTACTTCGCTCTCCATTGATGGGATTGATTTTAACAACATGTAGAAATTATATGCTGTTTCATAATTTTGATTATCGTTATTAATTTTAGCATTCAGAAATAAGACTTGATTTTTAATTTTATCCTCGGAGGAATTAAATAAATCTTTATTTTGGTTAATAATTGATTCTGCTAATAATAAATCTCCTTTATTATAGGCTTTTTGGGCTTGTTTGAGCTCTTTTTTTTGACAAAAACCTTGAGTTGTAAAAAGAACGATTAATAAAATTATTATATTTTTCATTTTAAAATATTTATTGTAAAAATAAAAGATTTTTTTTTCTGTTAGTAAAAAAATTAATTTACTTCAATTTCATCAATATCATCGATGGTTTCATCATCTTTCATGACTTTAGCAACAGCAGCTATTTGGTCAGATTCTTTTAAATTAATTAACTTAACTCCCTGTGTAGCTCGACCCATAACCCTCAAATTATAAACTTCAATTCTTATTGCAATACCGGATTTGTTAATTATCATTAAATCATCATCATCCGATACACTTTTAATTGAAACTAATTGACCTGTTTTTTCAGTTACTGAAATTGTTTTGACACCCTTTCCTCCACGATTGGTTATTCTATAATCATCTAAACTTGACCTTTTACCATAACCATTTTCAGAAACAACTAAAATATTTGCATCCATATCATTTGCTGCTACCATACCAATTACCTCATCAGAATCGTTTTTTAATCTAATTCCACGAACCCCAGAAGCACCCCTTCCCATTGGTCTTGTTTTACTTTCCTCAAATCTTATCGCTTTTCCAGTTTTAACCGCAAGAATTATGTGGCTACTACCATTGGTTAATTTTGCTTCTAATAGTTCATCGCCCTCTTTAATGGTTATAGCATTAATGCCGTTAGATCTTGGTCTTGAATACTTTTCAAGAGTTGTTTTTTTAACCTGACCCTTCTTAGTTGCCATTATCACAAAATGATTATTTATATAATCCTCATCTTTTAAATCTTGAGTACAAATAAAAGCCTTTACCTTATCGTCTTGTTCAATATTGATCAAATTCTGGATTGCTCTCCCTTTTGCAGTTTTGGAACCTTCAGGAATTTCATAAACTCTCATCCAAAAACATTTTCCTTTTTGGGTGAAAAAGAGCATATATTGGTGGTTGGTTCCCACAAAAAGGTCTTCTAAAAAATCTTCATTTCTGGTTGTAGATGCTTTTTGACCAACACCGCCTCTATTTTGTGTTTTGTATTCAGACAATGAAGTTCTTTTTATGTAACCTGCATGAGATATTGTTATCACTACTTTTTCATCTGGTATAATATCCTCAATACTAAAACTTCCTCCAGCATATTCTATTTCAGATCTTCTTTCATCACCGTATTTCTCTTTAATCTCTTTTAACTCATTTTTAATAATTTCCATTCTTAAATCTTTTTTATCAAGAATGTTTTTTAAATCTGATATGGTTATTTGAAGTTGATCAAATTCTGAACGCAATTTATCCTGTTCGAGTCCAGTTAACTGTCTTAACCTCATTTCAACTATCGCTTTGGATTGAATATCAGATAATTCAAACTCACTTATTAAGTTATCTTTTGCTTCATCGGGACTTTTTGACGCTCTTATTATTTTAATCACCTTATCAATATTATCAGAAGCAATAATTAACCCCTCTAATATGTGAGATCTATCTTCGGCCTTTTTGAGCTCGTATTTTGTTCTTCTTACAACTACTTCATGACGATGATCCACAAAATGTAATATCATATCTTTAAGATTCAACATTTGCGGCTTTCCCTTAACTAAAGCTATATTATTTACACTAAAAGAAGATTGAAGTGATGTGTATTTGTATAATTTATTTAAAACTATGTTTGGAATAGCATCACGTTTTAATATATATACAATCCTCATACCCTTTCTATCAGACTCATCCCTGATATTAGAAATACCCTCAATTTTTTTATCATTAACAAGCTCAGCTGTCTTTCTAATCATTTCAGCTTTATTTACTTGATAAGGAATTTCAGTTACGATTATAGATTCACGTCCCTCTACTTCTTCAATAATAGCTTTTCCCCTCATAACTACTTTTCCCCTCCCAGTTTCAAAAGCTTCTTTAACTCCGTCATATCCGTATATTATTCCTCCTGTGGGGAAATCGGGAGCTTTTACAAACGTCATCAATTGTTCTATATCAATAGAATTATCTTCAATATAAGCTACCGTTCCATCAACTATTTCGTTTAAATTATGTGGAGGCATATTAGTTGCCATACCAACTGCAATACCCGAAGCACCATTAACCAATAAATTTGGAATTTTTGTAGGAAGTACAGTTGGCTCCTTGAGTGTATCATCAAAATTTAATTGATGATCTACTGTATCTTTTTCAATATCAGCCAACATGTCTTCTGATATCTTCTTCATTCTTGCCTCTGTATATCTCATTGCTGCAGGGCTATCTCCATCAACAGAACCAAAATTTCCTTGACCATCAACTAATAAATATCTCAAACTCCATTCTTGAGCCATGCGAACCATCGTGTCGTATACTGATGAGTCTCCGTGAGGATGGTATTTTCCCAAAACGTCACCGACTATTCTAGCAGATTTTCTGTAAGCAGTGGTAGATCTTATTCCCATATCATGCATTCCATATAAGACTCTTCTGTGAACTGGTTTCAATCCATCTCGAACATCTGGCAGTGCACGTGACACAATGACAGACATAGAGTAATCGATATAAGAAGACTTCATTTCTTCTTCAATATTGATAGGTATCAATTTTTCTTGAATGGTCATTATTAAACTTTTAATATTTAAACGAAAATAACCATATATAAGTAAAGAAATAGTACGTCAAATTGGTTTTAATAGAAATTTTATTAACATTCAACTAATGATAATTAATATTAATTTTTAATCACTTGCGTTTTGATAAATCGTTTTTTTTTTGTCATTTTATCTAATTCAAAAGTAAATGGAACATTTTTTGAGTACTAATAGTAAATTATATTGTGAAAGATATGGATGATAATTTTTCTCCCAGAGTTAAAGACGTAATCGCATACAGTAAAGAAGAAGCTCTTAGACTTGGGCATAACTTTATTGGTACAGAACACCTAATGTTGGGAATTCTTAGGGATGGATCAGGAAAAGCCATTTCAATATTAAACTCTTTAAACGTAGATCTTGAGTTATTAAGAAAAAAAGTTGAGATCCTGAATCCAGCAGTTATAGAGACAAATACCAGTATTAATGATAAGAAAAATCTTCATCTTACAAGGCAAGCCGAAAGAGCACTTAAAACAACTTTTTTAGAAGCCAAACTTTTTCAAAGTGATTTAATTAATACTGTTCACTTATTATTATGTATTCTTCGTAATGAAAATGATCCCACTACCAAGCTGTTATTTAATCTAAGTATTGATTATGAGTCAGTCAAGGAAAAGTTTAAACTTTTAATTTCCAAAGATACTGACGATTTCGAAAAGATCACTGGGGAATCTTCTCTTCCTGAAGAAGAAAATAATGAACGTGAAGATAGTTTAAAAAAAGAAAACCCATTTGTTGGCTCCTCTCAATCTAAATCAAGCTCAAAATCTAAGACGCCAGTATTGGATAATTTTGGTAGAGATTTAACTGAGTTAGCCTCCAAAGATAAATTAGATCCGGTTGTTGGCAGAGAAAAAGAGATTGAGAGAGTTTCTCAGATCTTGAGTCGAAGGAAAAAAAATAATCCGCTTTTAATTGGTGAACCTGGAGTTGGGAAATCGGCTATAGCTGAAGGATTAGCGCTTAGAATTATTCAAAAAAGAGTTTCAAGAGTTTTATACAATAAAAGGCTTGTAACACTTGATCTAGCAAGTTTAGTAGCTGGAACAAAATATAGAGGTCAATTTGAAGAAAGAATGAAAGCCGTTATGAATGAATTAGAAAAAAATGATAACATTATATTGTTTATTGATGAAATTCATACAATAGTTGGTGCAGGTGGAGCAACTGGAAGTTTAGACGCCTCAAACATGTTTAAACCGGCCCTTGCAAGAGGAGAGATTCAATGTATTGGTGCTACAACACTTGATGAATATAGACAAAACATTGAAAAAGATGGTGCTCTAGAAAGAAGGTTTCAGAAGATTTTGATTGAAGAAACATCACCTGAAGAAACACTTGAGATTCTTAAAAATATTAAAGATAGATACGAAAATCATCATAATGTATATTATACAGATAAAGCATTGGAAGCATGCGTTGATTTGAGTTCAAGATATATTTCAGACAGATTTCTACCAGATAAAGCCATTGATGCGTTGGACGAAGCAGGATCTAGAGTACATATTATGAACGTAACTGTTCCTGAAAAAGTAGTTAAGCTTGAAGAAGAATTGGATCAAATAAGAAAACAAAAAAATTCAGTTGTAAAAAAACAAAAATACGAAGAGGCTGCTAAACTTCGTGATGACGAAAAAAGAGTTGAAAAAAATCTTCTAGATGCACAAGATGAATGGAATGAATCATCAAAAAATAATAAAGTTGAGGTTGACGAAAATGAAATCGCTGATGTAGTTTCAATGATAACAAATATTCCAGTAAACAAAATTGTTAGCTCTGAAAAAAATAAGCTATCTAAATTGACATCAATAATTTCAAAAAAGTTAATTGGTCAGGACGAAGCTGTCGAAAAAGTAGTCAAAGCCATACAAAGAAACAGGTCCGGACTTAAGGCCCCTGATAAACCAATTGGTTCATTTATTTTTCTTGGTCAAACTGGTGTTGGAAAAACCCAGCTTGCAAAAATTCTTGCAGAAGAAATTTTTGATTCAGATGAAAGTCTGATTAGAATCGATATGAGTGAATATATGGAAAAGTTTGCAATTTCAAGACTTATAGGAGCTCCCCCAGGTTACGTCGGTTATGAGGAAGGTGGACAGCTTAGTGAAAAAGTAAGAAGACGCCCATATTCTGTTATACTAATGGATGAAGTTGAAAAAGCTCATCCAGATGTTTTTAATATGATGTTACAAGTTTTAGATGATGGATTTTTAACTGATAGTTTGGGTAGAAAAGTTAATTTTCAAAATACTATCATTATAATGACTTCAAATATAGGTGCGAGACAAGTAAAAGATTTTGGAACTGGTGTTGGATTTGAAACCTCCTCTCAAAAATCTCAATCTGAACTAATCAAAAAAGGTGTAATTGAAAATGCATTAAAGAAAACCTTTGCTCCTGAATTTTTAAACAGAATAGATGATTTTGTAATATTCAACTCATTATCTAAAAAAGATATAAGCAAAATAGTTGATATTGAACTAATTAAACTAACAACCAGAATACAAAAATTAGGATATTCAGTTAATTTGACTAGTAGTGCAAAAGACTTTATCGTGGAAAAAGGTTATGATGATAAGTTTGGGGCAAGACCTCTTAAAAGAGCATTACAAAAATATGTTGAAGATCTAATTGCAGAACAAATAGTAAATAATGTTATTAGCGAAGGAGATTCATTAAAAATTGATCATATTAAAAAAGAGGAAATCCTAACAATTTCTGTCTAATTGGGATGAAATTTTAAAAAAATTTTTAAAGAAAAACATAAGATTTTAATTTACTTTTGCTTAAAGTTTTTTTAAAGCAATACAGTTTTTAGAATAAATTATTTTGATTCAATAATTTTTAACTAATTACTAATATATTATTTTGCCATGAAAGTAATCAAATTTGGAGGCACATCAGTTGCAAACTCAAATGCAATAAAGAGTGTATTTAATATTATTAAAAAGAATCGAGACAAAACTCTTATTGTTGTTTCGGCACTATCTGGAGTAACCGATAACCTATCTTCTATGATTGACTTAGCAGTTGAAGGTGATAATTCATACATTAAAAAACTTAAATATTTAAAAAAAAGACATGTTGATCTAATAAATGAGTCTCTAGATATCAAAAGTCAAAAAAAATTAATCAGTTTTCTAGATGCTAAAATCAATGAAATAAAAGATTTATTAACATCAATAGAGTCATTGAGAGAGTCAACAAATAAAAGTTGCTCGAGAATTTTAAGTTATGGTGAAATATTATCTAGCTCGGTCATATACGAAATTTTAAAACACAACAAGTTAAATTTAGTATTAAAAGATTCTAGAGATCTTATACAAACTTTTATTCAAAATAATCGTCAAATTGTAGATTTTAAAACCACTGAAAAAAATGTTCTTGATTTTTTTGCCACTGAAAATAAAAGTATCACAATTTTACCAGGATTCATTGCCTCTGATGAAAATGGAGAAACAACTACATTAGGACGAGGTGGCTCAGATTATTCAGCTGCAATATATTCAAGTATTCTAAATGCTGAGATTTTAGAAATATGGACAGATGTCAGCGGTATGTATACAGCTAATCCAAAGCTTGTGAATCAAGCTGAACCTATTCCAAGTTTATCTTATTTTGAAGCAATGGAATTATCTCATTTTGGAGCAAAAGTAATTTATCCTCCCACTCTACAACCTGTAATGAGAAAACAAATTCCTGTAATAATTAAAAATACATTTAAGCCTGAAGACCCTGGAACGCTAATTGGTAAACAAAATAATGCAAGTAAACAAGTTGTCAAAGGAATTAGTCATATAGATGATATTTGTTTGCTCACACTAGAAGGTAACGGTATGGTGGGAGTTCCAGGATTTTCAAGTAGGTTATTTGAAGTAATAACAAAAGCTGCAATTAACATAATTATGATCACTCAGGCATCTTCTGAATATTCTATATGTATAGCTGTAAAATCATCTGATGCAGAAAAAGCCAAGAAATATATTGATCAAGAATTTGAATTTGAAATAAATTTTGGGAAAGTCAATCCAGCTAAAATTGAAAACAATATGGTAAATATTGCTATTGTTGGAGATAAAATGAAAGATTATCAGGGAATAAGTGGAAAACTATTTAGTAGTTTAGGTTCCAATAATATTAATATTAGGGCAATTGCTCAAGGAGCATCTGAAAGAAATATTTCTATTATGATTGATAAAAAAAATGTAGAAAAAGCTCTAAACACTCTTCACGAAAGTTTTTTTGAGGCTCAAATTAAAGAGCTAAATCTATTTATTACTGGAGTTGGTAATGTTGGAAAAAAGTTAATTAACCAAATTAATCAACAAAAAAATTATCTTTTGAAAAATCTTCGTCTTAAAATTAATGTGATGGGTTTATCTAACTCAAAAAAAATGATCTTAAGTGAGGAACCTATATCGTTATTAGAATGGGAAAATTTACTATATAAGGGTGAAAAGGCTGACCGAAATATTTATTTTGACTATATAAAATCGAAAAATTTAAGAAATAGTATTTTTATTGATAATACTGCAAGCTCCACAATATCTAAAGAGTACCATAAATATCTTAAAAATAGTATTGGTGTTGTTACGTGCAATAAAATTGCATGTGCAGATGAACTAAAAAACTATAAAATTTTGAAATACGTTTCTAGAAAATTTAGTAGTCCATTTCTATTTGAAACAAATGTTGGGGCAGGGTTACCTATAATAGATACATTAAACAATTTAATTGCATCCGGAGACAGGATTATTAAAATACAAGCTATTTTATCTGGAAGTTTAAATTATATTTTCAATAATTTCGATAATAAAAGTTTTTTTGTTGATGTTGTAAAAAAAGCAGATGAGCTTGGTTTTACTGAGCCTGATCCAAGTATTGATTTAAGCGGAATAGATGTTGCTCGAAAAATATTAATCCTAGCAAGAGAATCTGGCTATAACCTTGAAATTGAAGATGTTAAAAATGATTCATTCCTCCCAGAAAAAACTAAAAAAGCAAAATCTAAAAAGGAGTTTTATCAAATTTTAAAAAATAATTCAAATTATTTTAGTGATATTTTAAATAAAGCATTAGAAAAAAATTGCAAGCTTAAATATGTTGCAGAACTTAAAGATGGTAAAGCAAGTGTTGGGTTAAAACATATAGATAGAAACCACGATTTTTATAATTTAGAGGGAAGTGATAATATTATTCTATTTTATACCAATAGGTATTCTGAACAGCCATTAATTGTCAAAGGTGCAGGAGCTGGAGGAGATGTTACTGCTGCTGGAATATTTGCTGATATTATTAGAATAGGAAAAAGATAATTATGAAATCTATAAAAGTGATGTCTCCCTCAAGTGTAGCAAATTTATCTTGTGGATATGACATACTTGGAATTTGTTTGGATCATGTTGGAGATGAAATGATAATTACTAAAACAAATAGTCCGGGTCTTTGTATTACAAATATAAAAGGTGCTAAATTATCTTACTCAGTTGATAAAAATGTTGCTGGAATAGCAGCCAAATCATACCTAAGTAAAAATCCTTCGGAATTTGGATTTGAAATTGAAATAATTAAAAAAGTTGCTGTAGGAAGTGGTCTTGGGAGCAGTGCTTCAAGTGCAGTTGCTGCAGTTT
>CEOP01052016.1_pt1 | contig 11630 bp, 10 predicted proteins | sample 361301 | NCBI WGS metagenome assembly CEOP01 (sample SAMEA2619548, study PRJEB7988) | marine metagenome | biome: marine biome (ENVO:00000447); feature: deep chlorophyll maximum layer (ENVO:xxxxxxxx); material: "saline water (ENVO:00002010), including plankton (ENVO:xxxxxxxx)" | depth 55 m
TGGCATCGTCCGCAAAGGCTAAGCCAGTTTTAGCTCCATTTAAAATAACTTCATCCCCACTTTCGTTTGCCTTGACGCTAGATTGATATGGGTCAGCAGCAACTGATGCATTATTAATACCAAGGCTAACATTAAAAATCGAGCCATCAGCTAACTGAGGTAAGTACTCAGATTTCTGATCCTCGCTACCATGGTTAAGAATAATTTGAGCAGTTAATAGCGGCGCCGAAATTGACATAGCTAATGATAAGTCTCCATATGCAAGAGCCTCTAAAGTCAAAGCATTAGAAACAGAGTCTTGAGCCAAACCCATGCCACCAAAATCTTCTGGGATGATTAGTGAAATTAAATCTAAACCTTTAATCTTTGCTAGCAAATCCTCACTTGGCCTTCCATCAGTTTCCGCCTGTCTGGCACAAGATCGCATTTCAGTTTCAGCAAACTTTCTAAGCATATCCCATGTCATTTGCTGATCTTCACTCAAAGTAATGTCAAAAGGATTGTCTGTTTTATAGTCTTGCATTATTTATATAAAGATTAAATTTTAAAAGCTTGAAATAGTATGCGGTTATGCAAAGATGTTAAAGGTATTAATCAGTCAAATCAATGAATATAGATATGGCTAATATTTTAAAATTTGTATTATAAATATGAGCAAAGCGACTTATTCAATCTAAATGACCAAAATTGAAAGAGCTTCAATTGTAATGAAAATTTTGGGTAAACATTATCCCAAAACTCCCGTTCCACTTGATCACAAAGATAACTTTACTCTCTTAGTAGCAGTCTTATTGTCAGCCCAATGCACCGATGAAAGAGTGAACAAGGTCACGCCTAAACTCTTCCAGCTTGCGAATAATGCTAAAAATATGAGCAAACAAAGCCCTGATAAAATTTATGCAATTATTAAGCCCTGCGGCCTTGGACCTCAAAAATCGAAGGCAATTCATGATCTTTCTAACATATTATGTAATTCTTTCGGTGGAGAAGTTCCAGAGGACATAAAAGCACTAGAAACGCTCCCAGGAGTTGGTCATAAAACAGCATCTGTAGTTATAAGCCAAGGCTTCGGACATCCTGCTTTTCCTGTAGATACTCACATTCATAGGTTGGCTCAAAGATGGGGGCTTACTCGAGGAAAAAACGTTACACAAACTGAAAAAGATTTAAAGAAAATTTTTCCAATGGAAGCATGGAACAAACTTCATCTACAGATAATATTTTGGGGCAGAGAATTTTGTCAGGCACAACAATGTCATGGGATTACTTGTAAAATTTGTAAGGCAACTTTTCCTAAAAGATCACGTCGTTTTTACCACAAGAAGCCATAGATAATTTAGAATAAGCATTTCTAACTTTAATTAAAATAATTAATACTTTTGGAGCAATAGATGGAATCTCAAGCTGATTCAATTTTTTCTAATTCACAAACAATTGAAAAATATGATGCTGAACTTTGGCAGGCTCTTGACCTAGAATCTAAACGTCAAGAAGAACATATAGAGCTAATAGCTTCAGAAAATTATGCAAGCCAAAGAGTCATGGAGGCACAAGGTGGTCTTTTAACTAATAAATATGCAGAAGGCTATCCTAGTAAAAGGTACTATGGTGGTTGCGAGTATGTAGATATCGCTGAAGATCTTGCAATTCAAAGAGCAAAAGAATTGTTTAAAGCTGATTATGCGAATGTTCAGCCTCACTCAGGCTCTTCTGCAAATGCTGCAGCCTTTCTCGCTATGCTTGAACCGAATGATACTATTTTAGGAATGAGTCTTGACCAAGGAGGTCATTTAACACACGGAGCAAAAGTTAACTTTTCGGGTAAAAACTACACGGCCTTTCAGTATGGCCTTCATCCTGAAACAAATGATATTGATTATGATCAAGTCAGGGATTTAGCAAAAACAAATAATCCCAAGATGATTATTGCTGGGTTCTCAGCTTTTTCGGGCACTATAGACTGGAAGATCTTTAGAGACATTGCAGATGAGGTGGGGGCATATTTTTTAGTGGATATGGCTCATGTTTCTGGTCTTGTAGCAGCAGGATTATATCCATCACCAGTTCCATATGCTGATGTGGTCACTTCAACCACTCATAAGACACTAAGAGGTCCAAGATCAGGAATTATTATTGCCAAATCAAATGAATTGCTTGAAAAGAAATTAAATTCTGCTGTATTTCCGGGCTCTCAAGGCGGTCCACTGATGCATGTTATAGCCGCAAAAGCTGTTTGTTTTAAAGAAGCATTGCAGCCAGAATTCAAAATATATACGCAGCGAGTCATCGATAATGCAAAACTTATGTGCGAAGTAATTCAAAGTCGAGGTATAGATGTCGTAACCGGAAAGACTGACAATCATATTGTCTTGATGGATTTAACAAACAAAGGATTAACCGGGAAAGATTGCGAAGCTGCTTTGGGGCGTGCAAACATTACTACGAATAAGAATGCTGTGCCTAATGATCCGCAATCACCTTTTGTCACCTCTGGGATTCGCCTAGGTACGCCTGCTGTCACAACAAGAGGTTTTGGTAGTACAGAAGTGGAAATATTAACTAATTGGATATGTGACATAGTCCTTGATCTTGGCAATGAAGAGAAAATTAACTTGATAAAAGATCAAGTTGTTGAAATGTGTAAAAGGTTCCCTGTATATAAATAACTATGTTTTGTCCATTTTGCCAAGCCCAAGATACCAAAGTAATTGATTCAAGGCTTGTTGGTGATGGTTCTCAGATCAGAAGAAGGAGAGAATGCGAAGTCTGCCATGCAAGGTTTACAACTTTTGAAACAGCTGACTTGGCACTTCCGAGAATTGTTAAAAGTGATGGAGAAAGACAGCCTTTTAATGGTGTAAAACTCAAAGCAGGGATGCTGAGAGCCCTTGAAAAAAGACCGCTTTCTTCGGAAGAAGTCGACGGAGTATTTGGCAGTATACTAACTGAAATACGTCAGCTTGGAGAACGAGAAATTGCTTCTCGACAACTGGGTGAGATAGTTATGCGAAATTTAAAAAGAGTAGATCAAGTCGCCTACGTAAGATTTGCATCTGTGTATCGAGACTTCCAAGATATTCAAGAGTTTGCCGAAGAAATATCTTCTTTATCTAAAGAAAAGTTAAAAAAAACAAAAAAGAAAAAATGAAAGACCTAGACTTTATGGCTAGAGCCATTGAGCTTGCAAAGAAGGGTCGACTAAAAGTTCAACCAAATCCGATGGTTGGATGCGTGATTGTGAAAAATAATAAGATTATTGGTGAAGGCTGGCATAAGGAATATGGCAAAGATCATGCAGAGATAAATGCTATAAAAAACTGTAAAAAAAAATTTGGTGTAAAAAAAGCTATTAAACTAATTGCCGGATCAGATTGCTATGTGAACCTTGAGCCGTGTTCAATTGAACGAAATACTCCCCCCTGCTCAAGTGCATTAATTGAATATCAAATTAAAAAATTATTCTGTGGAACCCTTGATCCAAATCCAAAAATTAATGGACGAGGAATTAAATTGCTGAAAAAAGCAGGAATTGAGGTAAACGTAGGCCTGCTTAGAAAAGATTGTAACGAATTGAACCGGATTTTTTTTACAAATCAGAAAAAATCTCGCCCCTATATTATCCTTAAAAGTGCGCAATCCCTGGATGGAAAAATTGCTCTAAAAAATGGGGAAAGTAATTGGATCTCGAATCCTGAGTCACGTAAAAATAGTCATCATATTCGATCAGTAGTCAAAGGCATCCTAGTGGGGAAAAATACGGCAGAGCAAGATAATCCATCGCTTACTGTCCGATTAACTAAAAATGATTTGGGTTTGAAGAAAAGTGAAATAATTGAACAACCAGTAAAAATTATTCTTGGCAATCTCAAGAAATCACAAAAAGTTAGTAGAATTTTTACTGGCAACTCAAAAATAATCATTGGATCGAGACAACCAGCCAAAAAATCTAAAAATATAGAGTATTTAAAATATGAGAAAAAAAATTTCCTTGAGGAGTTCCTGAAAGATCTTTTAGATAGAAATATTTCTAGTATATTAGTTGAAGGTGGTCAAAAAACTTTAAACGCATTTATTGTTAATAACTTATTTGATGAATTGGTGCTATATACTGCACCCATGTTTTTAGGCAAAGAAAGCAAAGATGCTGTAAGCATTAATGCTCCGGAAAGCATAAAAACATCAATGAAATTAAAAATGGTTAGCCAAGAAAGATTTAAAGATGACATCAAGATAACTTACTACAATATAAATATTTAATTGTTTTTAGGTATTTAATGCTTATATAAAAAAGATGGAATTTAATACAACCGAAGAAATCATTCAAGATATCGCAGCTGGCAAGATGGTGATATTGCTGGATGATGAGGATAGAGAGAATGAAGGTGATTTAGTTTGCGCAGCAGAGCTAGTTGATGACAAAAAGGTAAATTTTATGATTAGTAAGGCAAGAGGTTTGGTATGTTTGCCCCTCTCCCCTCAAAAATGTGATCAGCTTAATCTCCCTATGATGACTAATAATAATCGAGCCAAACATGGCACAGGATTTACTGTTTCCATTGAAGCTGCTGAGGGAATCTCTACCGGTATTTCTGCTGAAGATAGAGCAAGAACAATAATAGCAGCAGCAAAAAAAAATGCTCAAGCAACAGACATCGTTCAGCCTGGCCATATTTTTCCGCTGAGAGCCTTTGAAGGAGGAGTCTTGAGTCGTGCTGGTCATACAGAAGCTGCATGTGATTTAGCAAGGCTAGCAGGTCTGGAAGAAGCTGGGGTTATTTGCGAAATTATGAATGATGATGGGAGTATGGCTCGAAGAGATGATTTGATGAAATTTGCTTCCACCCATGAAATGAAAATTGGGACAATAGCTGATTTAATTCATTATCGTACCCTCAAAGAAAAATCTGTTCATCTGGAATATTCAAAATCTGTTGAAATACATGGACTACAATTTGAGCTATCTGCATGGAGAGATAGCATCTTTGATAATCTCCATTTAGCTTTTGTCAAAGGCAATCTCGCATTGGCTGATTCCCCGCTTGTCCGGGTTCATGTGCCAAATACATTGCATGACTTGGTTGGCATTGAAGAATTTGGCAATAGGCTAAATCTAGAAAAAGCGCTAAGAAGAATTGGCAAAGAAGAATGTGGTGTTTTACTTCTTATTGGAAATTATCAAGATGCTGACGCAGTGATGAATGATCTAATGGGAACAAAATCTTCTGTAAAACCTGAAACAAAAACTGTTGGCATAGGATCACAAATTCTTAAAGAGCTGGGATTGCAAAAGATCAAATTACTTGCAACTCCAGTGAAATATCCATCTTTGTCTGGATTCGATCTTGAAGTGACGGGATTTGAACAATGAGCAAAGATGGATTTACCTATTCATCAAAAAAAATTGATGTTAATAAAAAAATTACTATAGTTGCATCAAAGTGGAATGCTGAGCTCGTCAATAAATTATTAGATTCAGGAAGAGCGCATCTTGAAGCGCTTGGTTTAACTAACTTAAAGATTGTATATGTTCCTGGTGCTTGGGAATTGGTTCATGCAGCTCAAATAGAATTAGTTCATGCGGATGGAGTGATTGCATATGGAGTAGTGATTAGAGGAGAAACAACTCACTATGAGCTCATTTCAGAGTCAACCGCTCAAGGATTAATGCAACTTAGCATTAATTCAAATAAACCTATTGGTTTTGGTTTAATTGCTACTGAGAATTTATTGCAAGCTGAAGAACGTGTTGATCCGTCAAAATTAAATAAAGGCAAAGAGATCGCTCAATCACTTGTTGAAATGTTGACCTAAAAATGTCTAAAAATCTAGGGAAGTATAAACAAGAGCTTCAAACTCGAGAATGCTTGGTTCAAGCAATCTATCAATACATATTTCACGAATCAAATTTAAACTCGCTAATGGATCAATTCCTAAAAGAAAATACACCAAAAAAAATAAACTTTAATTACTTCACACAAAGATTAAAAAATATTTTCGAGCAATCAGATGACTTAAAAGAAATCACTAGGGACCTGAAAAATAATGAGGACGAGAATCTTGAGATGATAGATGAAGCTATTTTATGGCTTGGAATAGTTGAGATACGCGCTAATGAATTGGCACATCCGGTGATTATTGACGAATGTATTCGCCTTGCAAAGAAGTTTTCTAATCCAAATTCCTATAAGTTTATCAATGCCAAACTAGATGATTGGTTAAAAACAAACCAAGCTGAGTGGCTTAAGAAGAATAGTTAACATAAATTGGACTTGACCAAGCCCTATTTTCTGCAGGGGCAAGACAGTCTCCACGATTCTCATGAACTCCTACTCTACATATTTGAGTTTTGATGCATTTACCATTTTCATCAAATTCACATCCCAATGGATCGGCAGACAGTTTCAATGAAGGCTCTTCAATTGCACGGACATAATAAACAGCATCTCTTTGACCAATTGAGAATTGCTCATCTTCAAATGAGATCTGGCAACTCGTACTATCACATGGAAATGTCTTCCACACATCTTCAAGAAGACCTTCCACTGGTTCATTTTCATATTGCTGTGGCAAAATTTTAATAACTTCAATTCGAGTAATCATTCTTCTTTCATTGCTAGGGTTATAACATTCTGAATTACATATTTTTTCAAGTCGCTCTTGAGTTAGCCCATTATTGCTATAGTCAGGACAACCAGGTTTTTGTTTGAGCGAGCCTGCTGCTTTTACAGTGAATATTGGCGATTGATTGGTATTAACTTCTGAGCCCATTGACAGGGATGCAGATTGAGTTTCGGCATCAAACCATAAAAGAATTCTAGGGCCTGAGGTTGCATAGACTTCTTTTCTTTCTAATGCATCCCAAATTGATTCTCTCTTTCTGGACGTTGAATGAGCAGCAACCAAGCCCCCAGACATAAAATATGCACTTTGTCTTTCAGCATCTGTGGCAATGTTTAGATCCATAATGCTGCTTAAACCAGTATTATCAAGGTCAACAAAAGAAGGTTCTAATTCACCCTTGGGACGTCTTAAGTCACCCAACTTTTCTAGCAATGGATCATTAAAACCATTTGCTTCAGTGTTATAAAGTCGGTCAATTTCTTTATAGCCGGTGCCAGGTCGAGCACCATGATTATCACTTGAGCCAATAAATCCAAACTTAAAACGTTTTGGGTTTTGCTTGTCAGTAAAATCACTTAAAGCTAAAACATACTGTGCTGAGCCTAGTGGTCTATAGTTAAAAGATGGAAGGAAGCAGTCATTGCATTGTCCTGCATTTAAATAATCGTCAGGTTCAGTTTCATTCACTGCAGCATATCCTGTTGGACCCATCTGAGCTGCAAATAATTTTGTTTGATCAACTAAATACTTACATGTTTGGGCATCCATCCCAGAATCTTCACATCTTTCAGCCATAATATTGCCAGCCTGTTGGCAGGTAGGTAAAAATCCTTTTGTTTCCTCAGGGCAAAATAGTTCAACATTGGGACTAATGTCTGCATCATTCCAAGTTCTGTATTCTTCAGAGTTACCATGACCTGAATAAATTTCAAATAAGAATTGGGATTCATCATCTTGAAAATCTTTTAGCTGTTTTTGCCAGTCAGATGTTGGCGGAGTGTAAAATCCCCAGGTTGTACCATGAGGAATGACCATGTAGGGCGTCTCCCAATCTTTTAGTTTCTGAAATAGAATATTGGGATTAGTTGCCTCCTCATAACAATTGACAGGTAGGTCTCTTGTGTTGACTCCTTCAGGACATATTGGCGTTGCCTTGATTTCCTCAAAAAATCTGTCAAATGCAAAAAATCTATCTCTATTTTTTAAATCTAAGGCTGCGGGTAAAGCAGACATAGTCCAAGGCAAACCCAGTCGCATGACCAGTGGAGCGACTCCTCCCGAGCCAATGGCTCTAGGTGGAACCAAAGCATCATCGGTTTCTAAAAAAATAACATTTTTATGGCCATAATGATTTTCAGGATTCGGATCAACTTGGGTCCATTCCCATCCTAAAAAGCTGACTAAATCATCAGTACCTTCAGAGAGATTATTGCATTGCTGAATGCTTTGTTTGGTATCCAACCATTTTCTTGGAGTGCTAGCTTCAGCATGATCATTAATAGACCAAAAATCCAAAGCTGAACAAAATCTTGCGTAGTCACATGCATCTGCTAATGGTGATGCTCCTTTTCCATTCATGAAAGGCAAAGACCACATGAATGCATCTGTTGAATAAGTTGTATGAACATGCAGATCGCCAAAGAGGATTTGCTTTTCATCCAAAACCTCCAATTCTGATTTCACAATATTGATTCTGCTAGCTCTATCATCCAAAGCTTTTTGTGGAAGAACTTTTCCCTCAATAACCCCTGGGCCATCTAATGTACCAAAGACTTTTAAAACCGCGCCTCCGAAAAAAATAGCCCCAGTAAAAATTAAAAGCAAAACGACTGCGGTTAGAAGGTTTCTCATATCTCTCCAGAATTGATAAAGCTAATCTCTATAAATTGTTTGATCTCTTGATGGTCCAACTGAAATTATGCCAATCGGACAATCCAAAGCCTTTTCAATAAATAGTATATAGTCCTGAGCAGCTTTAGGTAAATCATCAAAAGATCTAGCATTGGATGTATCCTGCTTCCAACCAGTGAATGTTTTATAAATCGGTTGTTGATTTTCATCATAGTCGATGCAGACTTGAATTTCTTCAAAGCCATCTAGAACATCTAATTTAGTGATACAGAGAATAGTGACGGAATTGATGAAGACAATAGTTTCTAACGCTTTTAAATCTAACCATCCACATCTTCTAGGTCGGCCAGTGGTAGCGCCAAATTCATGTCCAACCTTTGCCAGCTGCTCTGCATTGGAATCAAATAACTCAGTGGCAAAAGGTCCTTCACCAACGCGTGTAGTATAGGCCTTGGTAATACCCAAAATAGAATCAATATGTCGAGGGCCCACGCCCAATCCTGAAGATAAGCCCCCGGCAGTTGTGCTGGAGGAGGTAACATATGGATAGGTTCCATGATCAATATCGAGCATAGAGCCCTGAGCTCCTTCAAAAAGAATATTCTTACCCTGTTTTACCCACAGCTTTAAAAGATCCTGAGTTTTGCAATGATATTCATTATAAAGGGCTATGTTGCTAGTCAACTCTTCCAAAACATCCTCAAAGGCTACAGGTTGAGCATTGTATAAATTCTGTAAAATTTGATTGTGATAATTGACTAATGTTGATAATTTTATTTTGAGTTCCTCAAGATTTTTTAAATCTCCAAAACGTACTGCGCGTCTGGCAATCTTGTCTTCATATGCTGGACCAATCCCTCGACCGGTTGTCCCAATGCCCTCTTCTTTATCTCTTACCTGATCAATTGCTATGTGCGTAGGTAAAATTAATGCGCAATCCTCACTGATATAGAAACGGTCTTCAAAATTAATATCGCTCTCTTGCAGTTCCTGAATTTCTTTGGCTAAAGCTGGAAGAGATAAAACAAGACCATTACCCAAGACACAATGCACATACGGGTGGAGGATGCCAGATGGAACTAGATGAAGGACCTTTTGCTCACCATCAACTTTGAGAGTATGTCCTGCGTTGTGACCACCTTGAAAACGGCACACAGCATCAGAGTTTTCTGCCAAAGCGTCTACAATTTTTCCCTTACCTTCATCACCCCATTGCAAGCCCAAGATAAGGGTGTTGTTGCTCATAAAGTCTTAATTATTACCTTTTGATTTGTTCAAATATTTAAAGAAATCAGATCTAGGATCAATAACTAGAACATCTGATTTGTTATTAAATGTTGCATCATAAGCCTTCATACTTCGTGTGAACTCATAAAATTCTGGATCTCTGGAAAATGATTCTGCGTAGATTGCTGCTGCTGTGGCATCGCCCTCTCCTCGAATTTCTTCAGAAGTCTTGTAGGCTTCTGCCAGAATAATAACTCTTTCCTTGTCTGCCGTAGACCGGATTTCATTAGAAAGTTCATTTCCTTGAGCACGTAATTCCTCAGCCAACCTATTTCTCTCTGAGCGCATTCTTTCATAAACAGAGTTGCTTAACTCAGGCGGTAAATCAATTCTTTTGACTCTAAAGTCTATGATCTCTATACCAAGATCAGATACAGAATTACCTAAATTATCTCGCATGTCGCTCATTAGCTGATCTCTTTCACCTGAAACTAATTCGGTCACTGTTCTTCGACCAAATTGATTTTTGAGCTCAAACGCAGTTCTTTGTCCAAGCAAATTATTCAAGTTAATAAAACTTCCGCTGGTAGCATCGTAAAAAACCCGAACATCAGTAATTCGATATTTTACAAACGAGTCAACAATGAGATATTTACTTTCAACGGTTAAGATTCTGTTTGGCTCTTCATCCAAAGTCTGCAACCTTGCGTCATATTTTTTTACATTCTGCACAATGGGTAATTTAAAATTTAATCCAGTTGGAAGATCGGATTTAATAGCTTCACCGAACTGAAATACAATTCCGTCTTCTTTTTCATCAATAACAAATATGCTGTTAAGTACTATTGCAAGAATAAGTCCCGCAAGTACTAAGAGATTCATTCCTTTAGTCATTAGTCTTCCTCCTGTGATCTGTTTTGCTCAAGAATTTTGTCTAATGGAAGGTACATCAAATTATTACCTCCCTCGACATCCATCAATACTTTAGTTGAATTGCTATATAAGCCTTGCAAGGCATCTAAGTAAAGTCTGTCCCGAGTCACTTTTGGTGCTTTTTGATACTCAGCTAATAGCTTATCAAAACGAACAGCTTCTCCTGATGCATTAGCCACGACTTCCTCTCTATATGCTTCAGCAGCCTGAATTCTAGCAAAAGCTCGCCCTCGGGCTTCTGGGACAATAGAAAGTCCGTATCTATCAGCCTGATTTTGTAATTTTTCTTTATCCTCTCTTGCGGCAACAACATCATCGAAAGAAGCTTTCACAGCTGAAGGCGGATCGGTTTTTTCAATGTTGACCTGTTGAACTACCAGCCCAGTTGCATATAAATCCAGATAACTTTGGAGTCTTGAATTAACATCCTGCGCAATCATCTCACGACCGGTTGTGAGTGTTTCCTCAAGGGTATTATCTCCAACGACATGTCGTAATGAGCTTTCAGTGGCTTCTCTTAAGCTGCTTTCTGGATCGCGGACATTTAAAACAAAATCCTTTAGATTTTTTATTCTATATTGAACAGAAATAGTTACATCAACTAAGTTTTCGTCCTTAGTGAGCATATTTGCTGTTTGTGAATAACGTCTAGTTAAGGCAACATTTTCTACATATCTTTCATCGATTCCAGCAAGCATGAAGTTCAAACCTTCACCAGTTTCTTCATGATATTCACCAAACCTTAAAACGACTGCTCTTTCTGGAGAGTCTAACTGGTAGATAGACATACTTGCATAAATAACAAGCAGCCCAAAAAACCCATATAAAAAGGCTTTTTTAGTTGGAAAATTAAATCCACTTCCGCCAGAAGATCCATTAGAGCCGGAGCCTTGCTTTCCAAACATGACAGAAAACTTTTTTATTAAGTCGTCGAATGAAACTTCATCTTTGTCTTTTCTGCCCCAAGGGTCTTGATTATTTTGATTATCCCAATTCAC
>CEOP01147138.1_pt1 | contig 11617 bp, 10 predicted proteins | sample 361301 | NCBI WGS metagenome assembly CEOP01 (sample SAMEA2619548, study PRJEB7988) | marine metagenome | biome: marine biome (ENVO:00000447); feature: deep chlorophyll maximum layer (ENVO:xxxxxxxx); material: "saline water (ENVO:00002010), including plankton (ENVO:xxxxxxxx)" | depth 55 m
ACTTTAATTCCAGTAATTTCTTCAAAAGCTTTGGTTAAAACTTTAGACTCATACTCGTGAGTAGGGATGGTTTCAGATAAAACTTTGATAGACATTCCTTTGAACGGCTTCGCAGCTTTTTGGAACCACTTTAATTCTTTTACTCTTTCTTTCTCAGAAAGAGTCGAAAGACTAAATTCCCCTTTCGCCCATTTGCTTATTGCGTCTGAATATGCAGATGTCGAAACTAACGTGAAAGCAACAGTAACAGCTATAATAGTTCTTAATGTTTTTAACATTGTTCCCCCATTTTTGCGTTATTGTTAATTATAATTAAGTAATTGGAACAAATTGAAATGAATAAGTAAAGGGAAAATTCTTCAACTGTAAATTGTATTAATTTATTAAAGTTCTTTTAATTGCCTTCAACCAACCTTTAATTAATTTCGTTCTTTTTTTATTTTTCATTTTAGGACTAAATTTTTTATCAATAGACCAGTTTTTTGAGATATCTTTCAATGATTTGTAAACTCCCAAGTGAAGTCCAGCCATAAAAGCAGCACCTAAAGCAGTTGTTTCTTGAACTTTCGGTCTAAGAACTTTTACATTAACAATGTCTGATAAAAATTGAGAAAACCAATTATTATTAACCATTCCTCCATCAACTTTAACAATTTTGGGTCTCAAACCATCATGTTTCATTGCTTCAAACAAATCGTATGTTTGGTAAGCAACTGCTTCGATTGTAGCTCTTACAATCTCATTAGGACTGGTGTCTCTTGTTATACCACTCAAAACTCCTCTTGCATTTGCGTCCCAGTATGGAGCACCTAAACCAGTAAAAGCTGGAACCAAATAAATATTATTATTATCTTTGAGTGACTTTACTATTTTTTCAGTTTCCGGTGCTTTTTTAAAAAATTTCATTCTATCTCTTAACCACTGAACACCAGCTCCAGCTATGAATATTGATCCTTCCATAGCGTAAGTTGTTTTACCATTAATTCTATAAGCGATCGTAGTTAGTAGTCTGTTTTTAGAGTAAATCTTTTTACTTCCGGTATTCAACAAAACAAAAGCTCCTGTTCCATAAGTGCTTTTAAGTGAACCAGGTTCAAAACAACATTGTCCTATAGTTGCTGATTGTTGATCACCTACTACACCGTTTATTGGAATAGATTTTCCTGTAATTGAAGTGTGTGTCTGTCCATAGTCATCTGAACAATTTTTTACTTCAGGTAAGATATTTTTTTTTATCTTTAATAGTTTTAAAATTGAATCATCCCATTTATTTGAAGAAATATTATAGATCATTGTACGACTTGCATTAGTTGCATCAGTTGCATGAACTGTTCCTTTTGTTAATCTCCAAATTAAAAAGCTATCAATGGTGCCAAACAATAGTTGGTTTTTATCCATAAGTTGCTTAGCTTTTGGTACGTTGTCTAAAATCCATTTAATTTTAGTACCAGAAAAATATGAATCTATTAATAAACCAGTCTTATTAAAGATCATTGTATCATAATTTTTTTTTCTTAATTTTCTACAAAATTCTTCCTGTCTACGGTCTTGCCAAACGATTGCGTTGTAAACTGGTTTACCAGTTTTTTTATCCCATAAAACAGTAGTTTCTCTTTGATTGGTAATACCAATACTTAGAATTTTTCCTTTTAATCTTTTAGCTTTTTGAATAACATCCTTTAAAGTTTTGACGGTTGTTCTCCAAATTTCCTCGGGATCATGCTCAACCCATCCGCTCTTTGGAAAATATTGAGTAAATTCTTTTTGCGATGAAACAACTGGTTTACCTTTTAAATTAAAAAGAATTGCCCTATTAGAAGTAGTTCCAGCATCAATTGAGATTATAAAATTTTTCATCTAAATGCCTCCCAATCTAATTCAAGCTTTTTGTCATCAACAATAGCATTAATCATACCAAGCATTAAAGGTAATTTTTTTTGATCAAAATCACTATTAACTTTTTTAGCAATTTCTTTTGCTAGATCTGCTCCCTCAACTGTTACTTTTTCCATTTTAGTTTTTTTTGCCTCTGAGAATGTTAAACCCTCACCTATATAAAACCCCATTTTAGCATTTCTTCCACCGCCAGAACTAACGTATAGATCACCTAAACCCGCAAGACCTCTAACAGTGTCTTTTTTTCCATTTAAGTGTTCAACAAAAATTTCCATCTCATGAATTGACTGTTTAATTAATGCTGAAGCAGTATTTAAATAATTTTTTTCTCTAACTTCATTTGATATATTTTTACTACATAGTCCTTTAGCAGCGCCTACTGCCATTGAAAATATATTTTTAATTGCTGCTGATACTTCTACACCATTTAGATCATCAGAATAAGAGGTGTGATAGTAACTAGTATTTAACATATCAGCAATTTCTTTGGCAGTTTTAAGATTTTTATTAGCAATAACTACACTACTGTGTACTCTGTTTGCTAACCCGGCAGCAAGACAGGGACCGCCAATAGCAGAAATGTCAGGATTAGAAATTCCTCTATCCGATAATAATCTTTCAAGTTTATCAACTAACAATTCATAATTGTTATTATAAATACTTAGTCCCTTAGTTAGCATTAAAAGTTTAGGGAGTTTATTGTTTTTGTATAATCTAGTTAATTGATCTGAAACCCATTCAATTCCTTTTGAGCTTACTCCAAGCACTACTAAATCAACATTTGATTTAAGCAATTCATTGAATTGATCAAATTTAAAAAAATTAATTTCTTTTGGAATTCTTACATTAAGTCCAGGGTGTAAATTTTCTTTTTTTTTTAGATTGTCAATAAATTGATTCTCAAGGTGAGTGCCAATGATATTAATATTGTGTCCTTTATCTAAACAAGGAACTGCAAAAGCTGTTCCCATAGCGCCTGCGCCTATAATAACAATTTTTGTCATATTTAATTTTTAAATAGTATATTTTTGATTAATAAAAAAAAAGATATTAACTCAATTTTTGCAATTATCATAAATAATATGATAAAAAATTTAGAGCTTTTATATAGATTGCTAAAATCAATATCATTTAATGAATATAGACTGGAATTAGTAGTATTTGTCAAAGTTAGTAGTGATAATTTAAAAGACTCTTCAAAAGTTAAATCATCAAAAACAAGAATGCTAGATAAAATAAATAAACTTATGAAAAAAGAAATAAATATTAAAAATGCTAATTTTACATTTTCATTATTTAGTTTAATTTGAGAAGATAAAATATTTTGATTTACAATATTATTAGGCTTAGCAAGTTTAAAAATTTCAATAAATGTCGCTTTTAATAGTATGTATATTCTCAAAAATTTTATCCCTGAGGTATTAGAAATAATTGATCCTCCAATTATTGTAAGAAGGAGAAAGTATAATGAGAAATTACCTTCAATATTATTTATTATGATTCCTGAAGTAGATAAACTGCTTAATGTATTTATAAAAGCGTCTAAAAAATTATAATTAGTACTTATAAGAAGTACTGTTGATAAAATTAAAAACAATAAAACTAACACTAAATCTTCATAGTGGTTTTTTAAGATATTTTTTTTACCACTCGGTAGTAAAAAAAAATGAATATTTAAAAAAGCAATCATAAATGAAATTAATAAAATAAATTCTTGAGCCTGGCTTTTAATTATTTCGTTTAAAGAATTTGTTGGTAAAAATCCTCCTACAGAAATAATTGTCATTGATAAATTAAGTCCATTAAAGAATCTTACTCCAAAAATAGAAAATAATGTAAATATAACAAAGGTTAAGAAAGTATAAATAAAAAATATTTTAAAAGATATATCTTTAATATTAGTTTCTATATCTAAACTTTTACCACTACCGAAAACTAAATTATTTAGTTTATAATTAAATTGAGAGTTTGAGAAAAAAAGTGTTAAAAAAATTAAAAAAAATAAGCCGCCTATCCATTGTGAAGACGATCTCCATATTATTAGAGTGGGATCTATATATTTAATGTTATTAAATATTGAAAATCCAGTTCCAGTTAAACCAGAAAAAGCTTCGAACATGGCGTTAAAAAGAGGTATTTGATAGTTGCTTAAATAGTATGGAATAGAAATTAATATTGAGCTAGTAAAATAAATTAAAATTATTAATAAAATCTGTTCTTGAAAGTTTATTTTTTTAATTGAATTTTTTCCTAAAAAAGTAAGAACCCCACCCAATAATAAAGATAAAAACAGTGTAATAAAATATGAATCTACATTTAAAAAATAGTCAAAATATGAGGAGTATAAAATATTTAAAAAAGCTAAAAAACTAAATGGAAAACAAAATAGTCCAATATAAAATGATAGACCTTTTAGATTCATGCTTGCTTATATTGAGCTCACGCTAAAAATACTCTCAACATCCTTCAAATGTTCTCTTTTTGCTATAAAAATAACCAGGTCATCTTTTTCAAAAACAAAGTCAGATCTAGGAATAATTACTACATCTTTTCTTACAACAGCACCCACTCTTGTATCTTCAGGCAAATTAGAATCTTTTACTTTTACATTTAATAATTCTGATTTTTCTAAAATTTTTGCCTCTATAAATTCGTATTGACCGTCTAACAAAGAATATACCGAACCAATAGTTCCCTTATGAACATGTTCCATTATCCTAGAAACTGTTGTCATTCTAGGATCAACTAAATCATCAATATTTAGTGAATTTTGCAAAAGACTATAATTAGATTTATTAACTATTGCTATTGTTCTTTTTGATTTGCCACTTTTCTCTGCCAATACGCAGGCCATAATATTATTTTCATCATCATTTGTTAAGGCCAAAACTGTTTCAGCTTCATCTATATTTGCTTCTTTTAAAATTTCTTCATCTAGTGCGTCTCCATTAACAACTATTGATGAAGAAAGTTCAGTAGCAATTTCTTCCGCTCTAGATTTATCTTTTTCAATAATTTTAATTCTTATTCCTTCAAAATTTTGTTCAAGTAATTTTGCTAAGTTAAGACCTATATTTCCTCCACCTATAATAATAATTTTATTTGCAATTTTTTCTTCATGGCCAAAAGCTTTTAATATTTGGTTTAATTGATCACTGCTTACTACGACATAAACATTGTCTCCCTCTATCATTTTGTCATTCTTTTTTAAAAAGATAAATTTATCTTTTCTTACTGCTCCTAATATATTTGCTTTAAAGTCAGGAAATTTTTCAGTTAGTTTTTTTAATGGGGTATTTATAATTGGGCAATTTTTTTTAACCGCAATTTCAAGCATTTTAACTTTATCATTGGCAAAAGGAACATTATCTAAAGCTCCAGGAGCCTCTAGTCTTCTAAATAATGATTTAGCTACTTCTATTTCTGGTGAAATAATCACATCAATAGGAATGTTAGAGGAATTGTATAATTTACTCCACTTTCCGTCCAAAAACTCTTTAGATCTAATTCTAGCAATTTTTTTTGAAATATTAAAAAGTGAACTAGCTATTTGACATATAATCATATTAGTTTCATCATTTCTTGTCACAGCTATGATCATATCTGTATCTTTTCCTCCAGCATTTTCCATAACTGAAGGTAAAGTGGCTCTACCAACGATTCCTTTAGCGTCCTGATGATCGTTAATTCTTTTAATATCTTCTGATGACTGATCTATAACAGTAATCGAATGTCCTTGGGCTGAAAGTTGTTTACTAATAGAAAAACCAACCTTACCGGCTCCGCATATAATTATGTTCATTTATTAATTTATACCTTTAATTCCAAGCGATTTAAGCTTTCGATGAAGAGCTGACCTTTCCATTCCAATATGATCAGCTGTTTTAGAAATATTACCATGATTTTTTTTTAGTTGATTCATTAAATATTTTTTTTCAAATTCTTCCCTAGCTTCTTTTAAAGGAAAACTCATAGCTTGATTAAATTTTTGATCATCAAGACTTATATCTGGAGTTTGTTTTAAAATATCTTGTAAAAGTTTAGTTGAATTAAAATTATTTTCATTCACAGAAAGAATGCTTATTCTCTCAACAAGATTTCTTAGTTCCCTTATGTTTCCAGGCCAATCATAAGTATATAAAAGATCGTGATTTGTATCAATTTTGGCTTCTTCAATTCTGTTTAACTCTGATATTTTCTTTTTAAAATAATTAATTAATATTGGTATATCAGAAATTCTTGATTGCAAGGAGGGAATATTTATGGGCACTACATTTAAACGATGATATAGATCCTCTCTAAAATCTCCATTCGAGCAAAGTAATTTTAAATCTTTTGATGTTGAAGTAATAATTCTAATATTCACGTTAACATCTTTTTTCCCATTTATTCTTTTAAATTTTTGATCAATTAAGACACGTAGTATGTTTGCTTGTGTTTCTAGTGGTATTTCTGAAACTTCATCAATTAATAAAGTTCCTTTATTAGCTTTTTCCAAGATTCCAAAAGAAACGTCTCCGTTCGTATACTCTTCACCAAATAACTCTTTTTCATATTTCTTTTCATGTAACAAAGCTGAATTTAAAACAATAAACGGAAACTCTGATCTTAAAGAATTTTTGTGTATTTTTCTTGCTACTAATTCTTTACCAGACCCAGTAGGACCTGATATAAGCACTCTGCTATCAGTAGATGAAAGCTTATCAATTACTTTTTTAATTTTAACTATTTCAGGTGATTCACCAATTAAATCAAATGAGTGAAAAAGTTTATTTTCTAACTTGTCCTTTTCATTTTTTAAAAAAGATCTCTCTAATGCTCGGTAAACATAATTTAAAATTTTTTCTGTAGAAAAAGGTTTTTCAAGAAACTCGTAAGCACCGAGACGTATTGCTTCAACAGCTAATTGTACATTAGCGTGGCCTGAAATCATTATAGTGGGAATTAATTTATTAATTTTCATAATCATCTTTAAGAGTTCAATCCCATCCCTATCACCTTTATCAAGTTTGATATCAATTATTGCTAAATCTGGTAATTTCTTTTTAATCTCATATTCTGCCTGAGCAAAATTAGCTGCGGATCTTACAATATAGCTATTATCTTTTAATATATTGCAAATTAAAAACCTGATATCAACGTTATCGTCTATTACTAATATTTCACTTTTCATTAATTTTTGGAAAAAAGATTTTTACTTCAGTTCCACCAGATTTAATATTTGATATGATTAATTCACCAGAGTGTTCATTTATAATTTTTTCTACAATTGGTAAACCTAAACCTGTACCAGTTTTTTTTGTTGTAAAATATGGTGTCATTACTTTTTTCAAATCTGAGATACCTAAGCCATTATCCGATATTTTTATAACTATATAGTCATTAATTGACTCGATTTCTATATGAATTTTCCCTTTAAAATCAGGTGTTTTAACTTTTTTTTCTAAAAAAGACTCTTCGGAATTCTTAATTAAATTAATAAAGACTCTATAAAGTTGTTCTTCATCAGCGTTAAGATAGAGCTCATTATCATATTTTTTATAATCAATAAAATTTTTAGAACTCATCTTAATAAAATTTACTGCTCGATTAATTACGCTGTGAATACTAATTTTTTTTAATTGAGGATTAGGCATTCTTGCAAAATTTGAAAATTCATTTACTAAATTTTCAATATCTTTAATTTGTCTATTAATTGTTTCTAAGTAATCTTTAAAGTCGGACTTACCGTCATTTATTTGAACTGAGTACTTTTCTTTAAGTCTATCTATTGAGAGCTGAATAGGAGTAAGTGGATTTTTTATTTCATGAGCTAGTTTTCGAGCAACACTTTCCCAAGCAGAATATTTTTCAGTTATTAATAATTTTTCTTGTTGAACTTTTAATTTTTTAATCATGTTATTAAAATTTTTATTTAACATTTTAAACTCTTCATCCGCTTCTATGTTTGGAACCTTGGTATCTAAAAAACCTCTGCTAATGTTATCTGAGGCTGTGATTAAATTTACTATTGGTTTTGTTAACCTTTGAGCAAATGTTATTGCTATGGTTATTGAAAGAAATAGTAACAAGGTAACAACTATTATATATATAATAGCAAATGTAATTTTTATTCCTGTTCGACTGTTTTCAATCGAGTAATAAAAGTTCACAGCCTCCTTGGTTTCATTTAAGTACAATAAAATTTTTGGATCTATATCACGGGAAATATAAAGATAAGTATCTATTAAACTACTAATTTTCATTATTGCTGAGCTTTTATTTTCTTTATTGTCTGAAATTATTACAGGTAATCCCTCTAATGCTTGATCAAATATTTCTTCGTTAGGTATATTAAATTTTTCTTCTGGATTTAATAAGTCTGAAAACATTATATTTCCTGAACTGTCGATTAAATATACATCATCCACTCTTCTTAAAATTTTTTCTGATCTTATTATATTTTTAAACCTGTTCTCATTTGAATAAAAAAGTGATGATGCTCTATTAACACCTACACTCATAAGAAAAATATCAGTTTTAATAGTATTTTTATTTTCTACTGAATAATTTTTGGCTAGATCGTAAGAATTATTTACAGCTTTTTTTATTTGATCATTAAAAAAATTTTGGACACCAAAATTAAAAATAAAAAGAGAAAATATAGCAACTAACAATGAGGGAATAAAAGTAAATAAAGAAAATAATGATACATATTTAAAATTGGTTTGGGACCCTGCTTTATTTCTTTTATCTGCAGAATAAATTCTTTTAACATTTTGAAAAATTAATGTAAAAAAGACAATTAACAAAAAAATATCAACAATTAAGAGAATTTGTAAATTTCCATCAGTTAATGGAATAAAACTTCTATTAATAAATGTTAAAAAAGTTAATATACCTAGAAAAATGCACAGTAAGGAAGATCCTATGATCCAATTAAAGTTTTTTATAATTTTAAACATTTTAAATAAATCTAATAATTTATATAAATATAATATATCTTAGTAAAATGAGTTTTTGTCTGATTTTATTAGCGGCCGGTAAAAGTAATAGATTTCAATCAAATATTGCTAAACCATACCATAAAATAGCAGGAAAAACTTTATTAGAGATTACTCTCAAAAAGATGTCTGATTTTAGGCAAATCACAAAAACAATAATTGTCCATGCTAAAAAAGATACTGCTAAAATAAAAAAATTAAATCTTAAAAATATTCAATTTGTAATAGGTGGATCAACCAGACAAATATCCACTTTTAAGGCCTTAAAGATTTTAAATAAACAAAGTAAAATTTCAAAAGTTTTAATACATGATGCTGCAAGACCAAACTTTTCTTTAGAGCTTTTATCAACGATTATTAAAAATATGAAAAAATTTAAAGCTGTCGTGCCAACGGTAAAAATTCACGATGCAATTAAACAAAAATACGATTCGGGAAAATTTGAATATATAATTGGAAAAAACAGAAATGATTTATTTTTAACTCAAACACCTCAGGCTTTTTACTTTAAAGAAATATATAATTTGCATAAAAATAGTGGTAGCAAATATTTTGATGATGATATCTCTTTATATATGAATCTTAATAAAGTAAAATTTATAAAAGGTGAAAAAAATAACTTTAAAATTACTGATCAAACAGACTTTCACAACTTAAAAAATATTTATAAATCAAAACTAAGTGTTGGAATAGGTTTTGATATTCATAGGCTTATTCCTAAAAGAAAACTTTATTTAGCTGGCTTAAAAATCAAATCTCATTTAGGAACATTAGGACACTCAGATGGAGATCCAGTTTTACATTCAATTATAGACTCAATTTTAGGTGCTTGTAAAATGGGAGATATCGGTCAAATGTTTTCTGACAAAAATAAAAAATTTAAAAATATAAGATCTACTATTTTACTACGTCAGGTAATATCTAAAATAAAAACTAAAGGTTATTTTGTAAATAATTTAGATATCAATATTATTTCTCAAACCCCAAAAATTAAAAAATACAAAAATAAAATAATAAATAATATTTCTAAACTCTGTGAAATTTCGAAAAATCAAATCAACGTTAAAGGTAAAACAACTGAAAAGTTGGGAATTATAGGAAAAGAAAAAGCTATTGCTTGTGAAGTTATAACATCGGTGACTAAATATGATTAAAAACTTTAATTATTTATTTGTAACCTTCTTTGGAATAGGAACAATAAGATATGCTCCAGGTACTATAACTTCTTTGATCACAACGGCTCTACTTTTTAGCTTATTTCATATTATTAATTTACCAAAGAATATATTTTTAATTTTTTTTATTATAATTTTTTTATATTCTTTTTTTGCAATTGCTGACTATATTAAAAAAAATGAAAATAAGGATCCCAAAGAAGTTGTAATAGATGAAGTGATAGGTCAAACTATACCTATCTATTTATATGAAGTTGCTCACGGAACTATTAAAACTTCACTAGAAGCCATTTTAATTTACATTTATATTTTTATTTTATTTAGGTTTTTTGATATTAAAAAACCTTTCCCAATTAATATTTTTGACAAAAAATTTAAAAATAGTTTTGGAGTAATTTTTGATGATATTATAGCTGGATTATACGTTGTACTAACATTAATAATTTTTATGGTCATAAAGTCAAAATTTTTTTCATGAATTTAAATAAAAAAATAGTTTCAATTTTAAAGAAAAAAAAATATAAATTGGCAGTTGCTGAGTCATGTACGGGTGGCTTACTTTCAGCTGCTATTACGTCAATTAGCGGTTCATCAAAAGTATTTACTATGGGTTTAGTTACCTACTCCAATAAGGCAAAAACAAGTATTTTAAAAATTCCTAAAACAGTTATTCAAAAACATGGTGCAGTTAGTATTCAATGTTGTTTATCTATGGTTAATAATCTAAGTAAAATTAGTAAAAGCAAAATTTGTATTTCAATAACAGGAATAGCTGGCCCTAAAGGTGGGACTAAACAAAAGCCCGTTGGACTTGTTTTCATTGGTATAAAAAATGGAAAAAAAGCTATTGTGAGTAAAAATCAGTTCAAAAATAAGGGAAGGAATGCAATACAGAAAGCTACCATCAAAAAGGCTCTTAATTTAATTTTAAAACAACTTTAATTCTTCAAATTGGGTAACTAAATCTCTGAAATTCTACAATAACATCTAATAAGTGAGCTATAAAACTGTTAAAAGTAATAAATATTAAAAAAACAATTATATAAAGTGAAAAAACCAATGCATTTCTTTTTCTTTTTCTTTTTAAAAATTTTTTATCCTCGGGTGACCACTCTTTATTTTTTGATTTAAAATCATAAGAAAACATCCAATATGTCAAATCACTTTCGTTAGTGTCACCTGTTCTGATAATTTTAATATATGAAGCTAAAATTTTACAAATAATTGATAAAAAAATTAATAGAACTGTAACACCTATCATTATTTATAAAGCTTGACTGCTCTTTCTTCAAATGAGTTTGCAATTTTACTAAGTCCGAGATCAAAAGATTTTTTCATTATCGCATTTAAAATAGGATTTTTTAATTCAAAATCAATAAAAAATTCTAATTGAGTTGCATTATTTACTTCTTTAAATTTCCATTCATTTTTCAAATGTTTTAAAGGTCCATCTAAATTAGTTACTATGATTTTATCTTTTTCTTTAAAGTATGAGACGTGGCTTGAAAAAGTCTCATTTAAAATACTTTTTCCAACTTTTAAATCTCCATTAAAAGTAATTAA
>CEOP01053212.1_pt1 | contig 11605 bp, 8 predicted proteins | sample 361301 | NCBI WGS metagenome assembly CEOP01 (sample SAMEA2619548, study PRJEB7988) | marine metagenome | biome: marine biome (ENVO:00000447); feature: deep chlorophyll maximum layer (ENVO:xxxxxxxx); material: "saline water (ENVO:00002010), including plankton (ENVO:xxxxxxxx)" | depth 55 m
TGTTACAGCCTCTGTAGACAACATAACTTTTAAGTCACCTATTTTCAAGGGTGATATAGTAACAATTACTGCATACATCACGAGAGTTTTTAATACTTCTATGGAAATTTTTATTGAGGCAAGTTCACAAAATAGTAAGTCTCAAAAATCAATAATCAGTAATAGTGCTTTTTTTACTTTCGTCACACTCAATAATGATAGAAAACCTGTAAAATCGATAGAAGTCAAACCAAAAACAAAAGAAGAAAAGAAACTATATGACGGGGCACTTAGGAGAAGACAACTTAGACTTATACTTGCTGGTAAAATGAAGCCAGAAGATGCAAATGAATTAAAATCAATTTTTAATTAAATATTTCATCTAACTTCCTAGAAAGGTTTTCTCCACGAAGATCTGTATTTTTTGCAATAATTTTTCCATCTGGATCAAGAAGATATGCACTCGGTATCCTGTCAACATCATATATTTCAGCAGCTTCTGATTGGTAATATTTTAGATCTGAAACATTAATCCAAGGCAACCCATCTTGGGTAATCCCTCTGACCCAATCACTTTTGTTTCTGTCTAAAGAAACTTGATATACTTCAAAACCTTCAGATTTATATTTATTGTAATTTGCTACAATGTTAGGATTCTCCTCTCTACATGGCCTACACCAAGCTGCCCAGAAATCTAATAAAACATATTTTCCTCTTAAGGAAGCTAATGAGACTGGCACTCCACTTGTGTCGTTGAGAATAACATCAGGAGCAATGCTTCCAACAGAGATAGATTTAATTTTTATGAGTTTGTCTTCAAAGTTTTTAAAGTAAGAGTTACCGCTAAACTCTTCAGAGTATTTATTATATATTTTCTGCCAAAAATCAAGATTTTCTTCTAAGTCTAAATAGTCAGCAGTAACAAGTACAGCTAATGAATTTTTTGTATTTGAAAGATAATCTTTGAGAGATAACTCAAACTGATTTTTTTTAAAATCAAATTCACCTCTTATGCTATTGACGAGCTGCCCATCCTGTTCCTGACTAGCTTCAACAAATTTGATATTAAGGTCCCTGATTTCAGACCTATAACTAGTTATTTTGTCTCCAATAGATTTTAGGATATCGGTATCCTCAGAACCTTTGATTTTATACTCAAAAAGAGAGTTAGAATCATCTACACTAATGTTTATATCTGAATCGTAAGCAATAAGATCTAAGCTAGTATAACCCATGAAATCAAGTCTGTAGAGTGTAGCCTCAGAGATAAAAAGATTAAATTCCGTACTTTTATCATCAAAACTTAAAGTCTCAACAAGTTCAATAGAGTAATCTGAATTTACTTTTTGTAATCTCACCTCACTGTAATCCCCAGAACCAATGATATCAACTGATATGGTAACATTTTTCGTACCATTTCTAGGGTTATCTCCACAAGAAAAAACAATTAATATAAGTAATAGATATATAAACTTGGAAAAAAAGTTGGTCATTAGATAAAGATAATTAATATAAAATGTTAAGCTTAGATAAAAAACGTTAAAAAACCCTAATTGTTTAGAAGTAGAGCAAATAAAGATTTCCCCTCTTTTATAACATTATCTATTCCATTTATATCTTTCCCACCAGCTGTTGCAAGAAATTTTTGACCTCCACCCGAACCCTTAATGTGAGTTGCTAACTTATTTATAATAATGTTAGCGTCAAGACTCATTTTTTCACATAAGTTTTTTGATATCATTAAAAGTATTATAGGCTTTTTAGAATTTGATAAAACACCTAAGAAAATCATATTTTTTTTCTCATTTTCAAGTTCAAAGGCTAACTGCTTAACTAAGTCCATTTTTTCATTTTTAAAATTATGAATAATGAGGTTTACATCATCTTTTTTTTCTACTAAAGAAAGTACTTTATCCCTAAGATGTTTTTTTCTATCGTTATTATTAGATATTATTTCTTTCTCTAAAGATCTATTTTTATCAATTAAAGAGCTTACTGATTCAAGTATATTATTTGTTTTTAATAGAAGTTTTAAATCATTAATCAATCTGGATTCTTTTTTTGAAAATTTATCAGACTCAATCGAAGTTATAGCCTCAATTCTTCTTACGCCTGAGGATATTGAAGATTCTGAAAGAATCTTAAAATGCCCGATCTCAGAAGTATTCTTTACATGAGTACCTCCACACAATTCAATTGAAAATTTTTCATCGATAGAAACTACTCTTACCTTTTCGCCATATTTTTCACCAAAAAGCGCAGTAGCACCACGTTTTTTTGCTTCTTTTATGTTAACGTCATCTTGAATATCAACCTTTATATTCTCAACAATTTTATCATTCACAATATCACTTATTTTATCAATAGATTCGCTATCTATTTTTGAGAAATGAGAAAAATCAAACCTTAAAATATTCTCACTAACAAGTGAGCCTTTTTGTGAAACATGATCACCCAAGACATTTCTCAGAGCAGCGTGAAGAAGGTGTGTAGCAGAATGGTTTTTAGAAATAAAACCTCTTCTATTTTTATCAATTTTAAGTTGAATTTTATTTTCAATTGATTTAGGGAGGTTTTCAGACACATGAATTATTAAGTCATTCTCCTTATAGGTTTTTATAATATTTACTTTTTCTTCTCCGTCAATCATATATCCAACATCTCCTACTTGACCCCCAGATTCTGGATAGAAAGGAGTAGTATCAAATACTATATCATACATAACTTTGTCATCTAATTTGACCTCTCTATACATAATTATTTCTGATGAGGATTTGTTTTTTTCATAACCTATAAATAAAGTTCCTCTCTTCTCTTTTTTTAGATATATCCAGTCTTCAGATACTGACTTGAGTACATTTCTTGATCTCTTTCTTTGGAGTTCAAGTAATTCCTTAAACTTATCTTTATCAATCTCAATTCCTCTCTCTCTAAAAATAAGTTCAGTAAGATCTATAGGAAACCCGAAGGTATCATATAACTCAAATACTAACTCTCCAGATACAATATTTTTGGTTGTACCATGTTCTTTAATCCTTCTTAATCCTTTTTCTAATGTAATTAAAAAGGCTTTCTCCTCTTCCAAGATTACCTCCATTATAAATTTTTTCTGTCCACTTAAATTTTTAAAAATATTTTTATATTCATTTATTACAGATTCTGATAATTCATTGAGAAAGGGTTTATCAAGATTCAGGGTTGAATACCCATACCTTACTGCCCTTCTAAGTATCCTCCTCACAACGTATCCAGACTTATTATTAGATGGAATTGCACCGTCTGATACAGTAAATACTATTGCTCTTATATGATCACATATAACCCTAAAGGCTATATTAATATCTTTACTTTCGCCATATTTTTTTCCAGAAATATTCTCTAGGGAAGTAATTATTGACTTAAATATATTTGTATCATATGTTGATTTAAGAGAATCAATAGCCATTGAGAGTCTCTCTAAACCCATACCAGTATCGACATGTTTTTCTGGTAAATTATTAAGTGAACCATCTTTTTTTCTATTGAATTCTATAAAAACAAGATTCCATATCTCAATGACTTCAGGATGATCTTTATTTATGAGTTTATGGGTTGGGATTTTTTCAATCTCCTTTGCGTTTCTTAAATCAATATGAATTTCAGAACAGGGACCACATGGACCCGTATCACCCATCTCCCAAAAATTATCTTTCTTTGAACCATCAATAATCTTTGACTCATCTACTATTTCTTTCCAGTAATCATATGATTGAAGGTCTCTAGATAACCCCTCAGAGCTATCTCCCCCAAAAATAGTTACGTAGAGTCTTGACTCATCTAAATTATATTTTTTTGTTAGAATCTCCCAAGCCCATTTAATAGCATCTTCTTTAAAATAGTCACCAAATGACCAGTTTCCAAGCATTTCAAACATGGTGTGATGATATTTATCAACACCAACTTCCTCCAAATCATTATGCTTACCACTAACCCTTAAACATTTTTGAGTATTTGCAACTCTCTTTGTTTTTGATTTAATATTTCCTAAAAAAATATCTTTAAACTGATTCATGCCAGCATTGGTAAACATTAATGTTGGGTCATCCTGAACAGTAATTGGCGCAGAATCAACTATCATGTGGCCTTTTTCTTGAAAGAAATCAAAAAATATTTGTCTTATTTTTTTGGTGTCCATTTAAGTTATTTATCAACGAATATTTTTATTTTTGCAAATATAAAATATAAAATTAGGCTATTTTCAACTAATAATGAGAAAAGAGAAATATTATTACAACCCTGAAACGTGTAAGTTCGAAAAGGTAAAAAAGACCAAAAAAGAACAGTTTCTTAACATCACAGGATTTATAGCTGTAATTTTATTTACAAGTTTGGGTCTAGTAACTATCTATGACACATACTTTGAATCACCTAAAATTATTCAACTCAAGAAAGAAAATAATGAGTTACAAACTCATTATGAGATACTAAATAAAGAAGTCAATATTGCTTACAAAATGCTGGAGAACCTGGAGGAGAGAGATGACAATGTTTACAGAATTATTTTTGAAGCAGAACCTATTCCATCCTCTATAAGAAAAGTTGGTATCGGAGGTATCAACAGATATAAAAATCTACTTGATGGTAACCTTGAGAGAGAAGATTTATTATTAGATAATTACGCAAAAATTGATGAGTTAAAGAGAAAACTCTACATACAAACTAAATCTTACGACGACCTTTACGATATGGCGACCAGTAAAGAAGATCTTGTAGCTGCCATCCCAGCAATACAACCTGTATCAAATAAAGATCTAAAAAGACTTGCGTCTGGCTTTGGGAGAAGAATTGATCCATTTTTGAAGGTAAAGAGGATGCATTATGGACTTGATTTTTCAATTAAGATTGGAACCCCAATTTATGCAACAGCTGACGGTAAAGCTGTGGTAGTAAAGACATCTTTTGGGGGTTTTGGAAAACACATATACTTAGACCACGGAAATGGTTACAGAACTGTTTATGCTCACTTAGATAAGTTTAATGTGAAGAGAGGTCAAAAAGTTAAAAGAGGTGAACTAATTGCATATAGCGGTAACTCAGGTAGGTCTACAGCACCGCACCTACATTATGAAGTCCATAAGAATGGAAAGAAAGTAAACCCAATAAATTTCTTCTTTAACGACCTCACTCCAAGTCAGTACGAGGAGGTAATTAAAATTGCATCTGTTGAAAATCAAGCATTAGGGTCAACATATTAATATGCCTTACAAAGAGAGAGAAATTAAAAAGAAATATTTCACAATAGGAGAAGTAGCCAGCAATCTTGACTTATCAACATCTCAAATAAGATTTTGGGAAAGTGAATTCGATCAGTTAAACCCAAAGAAAAACTCTAAAGGTTCAAGAAAATTTACAGATAAGGATATAGAAACTATAAAAGCTATACATTCACTCCTGAAAAATAAAAAATTTACAATTGATGGAGCAAAAAAAGTTCTTAAAGAAGAAATGAAGGAGGATAAAAAAGACGTTGTCAATAAACTTTTTTCAATTAAAGAAAAATTAATTTCACTTAAGAAAAAAATTTAATCTAACCCAAGTATATTATTTACCTCACTCTGGTCACTACCTGAATCAGCAAAGTCATCAAATTCTTTATCCGAAACTTGGATAATATTATCAGAAATAAATTTTGCTCCTTCAGTAGCACCTTGTACACTACTTTTAATACAACACTCCCACTCTAGAACTGCCCATCCGTCGTATCCATATTTTGTTAATTTTGAGAAAATAGATTTAAAATCAATCTGACCGTCCCCTAGAGAACGGAATCTTCCAGCTCTATCCTTCCAATCTGCATAACCACCATATACACCCGCTTTACCTGTTGAATTAAATTCAGCATCTTTAACATGAAACATTTTAATGTATTCATGATAGATATCTATGTGAGAAAGATAGTCTAGCTGCTGTAAGATAAAATGACTTGGATCATAAAGCATCTTAACCCTTGGATGGTTTTTAGTATATTCTAGAAACTTCTCAAATGTTAAGCCATCATGTAAATCTTCTCCGGGATGAATTTCATAACATAAATCTACTCCATTCGAATCAAATTCATTTAGAATAGGAACCCACCTCTTTGAGAGTTCCTTAAAACCGGTATGAACTAATCCATTAGGTCTCTGCGGCCAAGGGTACATATACGGCCATAGAAGTGCTCCAGAAAATGTAACATGAACTTTTATCCCTAAATTTTTAGATGCTCTAGCAGCTAATATTAATTGATTTTTTGCCCAAGCTGTCCTTTCTTTAGGTTTGTTCCTAACTTCTTTTGGAGCAAAACCATCAAACATCTTATCATAAGCTGGATTTACTGCAACTAATTGTCCTTGCAGGTGAGTACTTAACTCTGTTATCTCAACTCCGTAAGATTGAACTTTTTCCTTATATTCTTGAGCGTAATCTTTACTATCAGCAACTTTTTCTAAATCTATACATCTCGAATCCCACGTAGGTATCTGAACTCCTTCATAACCTAAACTAGAAACCCACTTACAGATATTTTCCATATTATTAAATGGCTCTTTATCATCCATGAATTGAGCTAAAAATATTGCTGGTCCTTTTATTGTTTTCATAATTATATATTAATCCACTTAGATTTTTCTGAAGATTCAACAACTGCATCAATAAAATTCATCCCCCTGAACCCATCCTGAACAGTAGGATAATCGTATATTGGGTCATTCTTTTTATTATCTCTATAGTTTGAAACAGAATAAGCAAAGTTTCTATAAATATTTGCAAATGCTTCAATAAACCCTTCAGGGTGACCTGATGGAGTTCTACAATGTGCCAAAGCAAAATCAGAGAGATATGAATTATCAACACCTGCTCTTAGTACCTGATTTGGTGAGTTACTAAATTTTAATATTAGAGTGTTTGGATCTGAATGTTTCCACTCTATTCCACCTATCTCACCCCAAACCCTAACTTTTAAATCATTTTCCTCACCAGTAGCTATTTGACTTGTCATCAGGCTGCCTTCTATATTATCTTCAAGAGATAACAAAACATTGCCATCATCTTCAAGCATCCTCCCATCAACAAAGACATTAACTTTTGAAAATAATTTTATAATTTTCTTTCCAGTAATATACTCAACCATGTTTGCAGCATGAGTACCGATATCTCCCATACTCCCTGCTTTTCCTGACTTAGATGGGTCTGTTCTCCATGAAGCCTGCTTGTTATCACCTTTTTCTAGCATAGTACTTAACCAACCTTGAGGGTACTCAACAGCGACTTTTCTTATCTTTCCAATTTTACCTTCTGATATTATACTTCTAGCTTCTTTAACCATTGGATACCCAGTGTAGGTATGAGTTACCGCAAAAGGTATACCAGATTCTTCAACTTTATCACATAATTTCTTAGCTTGATCTGAATCAAAAGTCATAGGTTTATCAATAATTACAGGTATTCCTTTATCCAGTGATTTAATTGCAGGGTCAAAATGAAGGTGATTTGGAGTTACTATAGAAACAACATCAATTCTATCTTCTTCTTCAAGATTTGATTCATAATCCAGCATTTCATCATAATTTTTATAAACTCTGTTGCTGTCAAGGTAAATTTTTTTTCCAGTTAACTGTGAATTTTTAAAATCTGAACTAAAAGAGCCTGCGGTGAGCTCATAACAGTTATCAAGAAGTGCGGCATTTCTATGAATTGCTCCAATAAAAGATCCCTCTCCTCCCCCTATCATACCTAATTTTAATTTTTTCATAAATATGAATTTACTCAATTAATTTATTTAAAGAATAATAGAATCATCAATTTTAGATTTGTCTATCTTATAAAATTCATCAAATACATTGAAAGGTTTCTTTTTGTTTTTAATCTTTTCGTAGCTACCATCCTCTTTTAAGAAGTATGCATTACAGTTATCTCTAAGATTATGATTTAGTATAGTAATTGCCTGTTTCTTAATAAAATCATCATTGATTTTAAAAAGTGACTCAATCCTTCTTTTAAAACTTCTAATCATGACATCAGCGCTACCAGAATAAATAATTGGGTCACCAGCGTTATGAAAATAATATATTCTGCTATGTTCTAAATAGTCACCAATAATTGAGATAACTCTTATATTTTCACTAAGGTTTGATCTTTCAGGTCTCAAGCAACATATACCTCTCACTATAAGACAAATATCCACACCAGAACTACTCGCCTCATATAATTTATTAATTATAAGCTTGTCCTGAAGTGAATTAATCTTTATACATATCTTACTCTCTTTTCCATTTTTACTATTTGAAATTTCATTTTCTATAAGTTTTATTATTTTGTCACGCATATAGATCGGAGCTGTTATTAAATTTTCATAATCGTCAGGAATTGAATGACCTGTAATTACATTAAAAAATTCTAAAGCATCTTTCGTATATTTTTTTTTAGAAGTCATCAAACTCAAATCTGTATACAACTTTGATGTTGTTTCGTTGTAATTACCAGTTCCTAAATGAGCATAATTTTTTACTTTTTTTCCTTCTTTCCTTACAACTAGTAGTAGTTTTGTGTGGGTCTTTAATGCTCCTATACCATAGATAACATAACAACCAGCTTTCTCTAATTTATACCCATTCTTTAGGTTGTTTTCTTCATCAAACCTTGCTTTTGCTTCAAATAATACTGAGACATGTTTACCATTTTCGGATGCCTTTAAAAGTGCGTCAATCACTCTAGAGTTTTTTGCGGTTCGGTACAAAGTGATCTTTATAGATAAAACATTTTGGTCTTCTGCAGCCTCAAATAAAAATTGAATTACTGGATCAAAAGAGTTATATGGATGATGGAGAAAAATATCTTCTTTAGATAAAATCTCAAAAATACTTTTATCGATATTTCTATCAATTCCAAATGGATCAATTGGTGATTTTCTTGTTGGAAGAAGTTCTGAAAACTGTTCGTATTCTATAATCTGATTGATACTTGTCAGATCAATTAAAGAATCTTTTTTTACTTTAAATAAATTATTTTCGTCAATCTCTAGTAAGTCTTTTAATCTAGATTTCAGATATTCATCGCTCTCTTCCTCAATTTCAATTCTAACTACCCTACTGAATTTTCTATCTTTTAACTTCTGTTTTAACTCCTCAAGAAAATTAGACTCAATATCTTCAGACTCTTCTAATGTAAAATCTCCATTTCTTATAATTCTAAATAAAGAAGTTGATTCGATTAAGACACTTCTAAAAAATTTTTTTATGTACTTATGAATGATTTTTTCTATAGGAATAAAAATGATTTTCTCTTCAATCTTATATTCAAAAAACCTTGGTAAATTGACAGGGATTTGAATAAATGAAATCTTTCTCTTATCACTATCATCAGATGATTTTGTAACAACCCCATAGATCAAGACTTTATTCATAAGAATAGGGAATGAATGAAAATTATCAAATACCATTGGAGTTAGCATTGGAAATATTGTCTTTTTAAAATATTTTTTTACTTTCTTTTTACCTTCCTCATCCAAGGAATCAATTTCTCCCAGATGGATAGAGTTTTCATTCATACCTGGGATAATATTTTTAATAAAATAATTATTGAAATCTTTAAAAAAAAGCTGACTCTCCTCAAGTAAATAATCTCTGAATGGTAATTCTCTTAATCCAGAATAATCTATTCTATTTTTTTTGTTGTCAATATAATTATATAGACTTCCTACTCTTATCTCAAAAAATTCATCAAAGTTTGAAGAAACGATTGACTGGAACTTTAGCCTCTCAAGAATATTTTTATTTTCGTTTTTGACCTGATCAAGTACTCTATAGTTGAAGTTTATCCAGCTAAGATCCCTACTTATGAGATTACTCTCAAGTATTTTACTACTATCCATTAGAGATTATCTAGAACAGACATTACTTCTTTGACATGCTTCCTAGATTCCTCAAGAAGATTACGTTCATCTGAATCTAAATTTAACTCAATTACTTTTTCAATACCTTTAGAACCTAAAACTACAGGGACCCCTAAGTAGCAATCATCAATACCATATTCTCCATCAAGTTTAATACAAACTGGGAAAATTCTCTTTTGGTCTTTAACAATTGACTCAACCATTTGAGCAGCAGCTGAACCTGGAGCATACCAAGCAGAAGTACCCATTAGCTTTACTAGTTCACCACCACCAAATTTGGTTCTTTCAATAATTTCATTGAGTCTTTCCTCAGCGATTAACTCTGAGACAGGAATTCCAGAGACAGTTGTATACCTAGGTAATGGAACCATAGTGTCACCATGTCCACCCAGTAATAATGCTTGAATGTCTTTTGTAGACACACCTAACTCTTCTGAAATAAATGCTCTAAATCTAGCTGTGTCAAGGATACCTGCCATACCCATTATTCTTTCTCTAGGAAACTTTGAAGTAAGATGAGCTTGATATGTCATCACATCAAGTGGATTTGATACTATAATAATTATACAGTCAGGAGAATATTTTATTATATTTTCAGTAACTGAAGTAACAATCTTTGCATTTGTACCTATCAGATCATCTCTGGACATCCCTGGTTTTCTTGGTAGACCAGAGGTTATAACTACAACATCTGAATCACTTGTAAGAGAATAATCATTAGTAGAACCTGTTGTCTTTGTGTCATACAAATTAATTGGTGCTTTCTGGAAGATATCTAATGATTTACCCTCAGATAACCCATCTTTAATATCAACTAATACAACTTCTTTACAAACTTCTCTGTAAGCAAGGACGTCAGCACACGTAGCTCCAACATTTCCAGCTCCAACAACTGTTACTTTCATATTTTTTTTAACCAAAATTAGATAAGATGAATAAAACCCTCATCAAAAAATTAAATTATTTCAAAATTTAAAATGTTTTTTGTATTTGAATTAACCCTGAATCGATCACTAATCTGTTTACCTACCAACCATATTATTTGATTATTACTATCCTCAACAACTATCTGACTAATCTTAGAGATATAACTCATTTTTTCATCTGATATATAACTTGAAACTTTCTTCTTTTTCTTCATTCCAAGAGGATAAAATGAATCACCTAATTTATAATTTCTATAAGTGAGAGGAAATTTAATTTTATCATAGTCCAGCTGTGCATTTTCTTTATTCTTGCTTATAGAAACTTCACCTTTTTTGTAAATAAGAGACTTAATTTTATACTTACCAACATCAATATCTTCAACTTTATTTGTCCTAATATTTAATTTAAAATTATAGCTCTTTGGCTTTATAATTAAAGAATTTCTGTCTGTAATTAATTCATGTGTTTCTGAAATTAACTTCTTATTTGTTTCTTTTAATAGCGGAATAAATTTCTCAATTTGAGAAAATGAGAAACCATATTTATTTAAAAACTCATAAAATAGTATCATTTTATTATTAATGTTATCTGAGAAAGAATTATCAATTACAATGAACTCGTTCTCATAGGATACATAATTTCTCTCAAAATCAGATAAGCTGCTCTCAAGGAGTTGACCTACTAATCTTAACCTCTTAAGAGAGGAAGAAATTGAATTATTTAGTGATGGATTTATCTCTTTTAGAATAGGAATCACATTTCTTCTTATCTTATTTCGAAAATATATTTCAT
>CEOP01015450.1_pt1 | contig 11591 bp, 7 predicted proteins | sample 361301 | NCBI WGS metagenome assembly CEOP01 (sample SAMEA2619548, study PRJEB7988) | marine metagenome | biome: marine biome (ENVO:00000447); feature: deep chlorophyll maximum layer (ENVO:xxxxxxxx); material: "saline water (ENVO:00002010), including plankton (ENVO:xxxxxxxx)" | depth 55 m
ACCGCCAGAATTACCCCGCAGGTCAATAACAAGACCCTTTGGAACTTGATTGAATACAAGCTTTTCAATCAACTGTGCGATCTCAAGGCCTGTCCGATTACCAAAGTGACTGATTCTCAGATATACAATGTTTGGCTCACCTTCCAGCCACCAATTCCACTTCCCACCAGGCAAACGGCGGTCTCCTCGCACACTTTCAATTGTAATATTCTGGCGACTGATAGTAACGTCTTGAACCGCCGAGAGACCATTCTGGCTAACTCCTTGCTTTTTAATACAAAGATCAACCTTACTTCCTACTACACCGCGAAACTGAGAAACTACTTCGGAAAGAGTCCGTCCGCTTGTCTTAATATTCTCAACACTGATTATACGATCGCCAGATCGAATACCGGCCCGCCAAGCAGGTCCGCCATACACGGGAGCAACTACGATAATATCTCCTGAGGACGGCTCGGTATCCAGTTCTACACCAATGCCCGCAAACTCTTTCTTAAAGTCTCTCTCATAGTTTTTGAACTTTGATGGCTCAATGAATTCAGAGCGATCGTCGAGTTTACGAAAGACACCCTCCATTGCCGCTTGGAAGAGTTGCTCTGAATCAACCGTTCGGAAATACCCCTTATCAATACGTTGGATGACTTCAGCAAAACGCTTTCCCTGACCAGTTCGGTCCTGAGCAGCGCACGCGAGAAGGCACCCTGGCACAACGATCGCAACAATAAGAAGATTTCTCCGGTGCATAACTGTATTTCACCAGCAAATGGCCCATCATGACAACCGCTTTACTAAAAATGAGATAGTGGAAGACAAAATGCCCGTACGGCCTGGTCCTCCAAAAAAACAAAAGACTACCTGCCTCGGGATATGACATGAGTTAAATAGGGCAATTTGCAGCCCTTGGGGACAGCCTAATCCCAGGCGCGTACAGAATAAGAATGAGTAATTCTCGAAAACTGTGAACATTCTGTGCGGAATGAATCATTTGCCAGAAGCGATCTGGAACAGATTTCCTCCCTTGTTTAGTGTCTACGAGGTAGTTCGAATTCCTCAGCATTAGGAGCCATGTTCGATGGCACGTCGATCAAAATCAAAGCATCGTAGAGAACAGCAAAACGATCCTCTAGAAGCCCTGCGTCCACTCATTGTGCTGGGGCTCTTAGGCATGATTCTATATGGTGCCTATTCAATTATTCAGAAAGGCCCCAAAGAAACGAATCAGGAATGGCAACCTCCGGGGTCAACCCACGCCACAACTTCTGATGCGCCGCCATTCAAACCATCAGTACCTACGCCGCAAGTATCCACACCACCTTCAGTGGAATTACAGAGTCCTCCTGAGGCGCTCACGAGTCTTCCACCCAATCGAATACCACCTCCTTCGGTGAGCCATAACGCGCAAACGTTGGCAGCAAATCAATCTGTGCCTCCAGGTACTGAGCAGATGCCACCAACGTACATTAACGCCGTCCCTGCCGTTCCTCCTCAGGCACAATCACCTGATGACACGGCCGGCATAGTTACGGAAAACATGTTGGAACAGAAAGAGTCAGCAGCTTTTACTGCGGCGTGGACGGATGCCCATAATAAACTTGAAGCTGGTCGATATGCCGAAGCGCTTGCCGTTCTTTCGGTGTGGTATGACGATCTTTCCTTAAGCGTTGAAGAAAATCATCAACTCGAAAGAATTCTCGGACAACTCGCTGGTACCGTTATTTATTCAACGCAAGACATGCTTTTACCACCACATACGGTAGCTGCTGGAGAGACACTTGAAACTATTGCCAAGCCACTCAATATCCCTTGGAAACTTCTTTCGAAAATAAATGGTGTAGCTTCTAATGAACTTACAACTGGCCAGCGGATCAAAGTCTTGCGAGGTCCATTCGATGGTGTTGTAAGTGTTTCCAGACGCAGAATAAGTCTTCAAGTCGGTGGTCGCTATGCAGGAACCTTTCCCGCCGCCATTGGCAAAGGTTTCGTGAGCCGCACAGGCACCTCAGTGAAATTGATTGATATTCAGGATGATACGAAAATCCAAACCACCCAGACAGTTCCCGTTGGCTATCATCCCAAAAGTCGATCCGTAATCATTCTCGATGGCGGGTTACGTATTCAACCAGCCGACGATCCTGGCTTTGTCATGAAAACACCAGAAGACAATGTACTTCTCGTATCATCCGCTGACTTCAACGATTTAGCCGGCATTCTTGGCCAAGGATCACAATTGCTTGTTCGAGAATAGTGCTCTTTTTCGGTATCTCGGCCAACTTTTTGTGAAGGTATCACCTTTGACGGTCCGAAGAAAGATTCGGGTTGTTTGGGAATTGCGGGGAACAGCCGCCGTGTTTGATTACGCCTTGGATAAATAGGCAGGGGAGGCAGATAGGTGTATCTTCAAAAGGGACCAAACCGAAAACTCTGTTTCTCTCTGTGCCTACTTTTTTCATCCATTATCACTTTTGTAAGTAATGGATGCACCATGTGCCCATCACCTTTTGATTATTCAGGCACAGTGCCCGGCTCTGTAAATCAAAACGATTTTCGAATACGGGCAAATGGCATCCTTCCCATTTGGAGACGACCAAAACCGTGGCCTCCAGTTGTGTCTCAGGAGTCCGAAGAGCCTCACTTAGCGGCCAGTGATGTTTCTGATGACACCCCAGCAGTATCTCGCGTAATCGTGGCATCACATGCCGAAGAGGTGCCAACCATCCGAAGAAATAGTTCCATTCTTATAGAACACTCACTCCAAGCAATACCTCTAGACGAGGACGAACAGACTGAGAAAAATAATTTTAGTTCTTCTGAAACAACTACCGAAAGTGCCGACTCACTGTCGCCTGGAGGTTCTTAGCAAAAAACAAAAAGAATGAGCGAACCACATTTCGGCTTCGTATTGATCTCAAGTGGAACGCAAGTCTGGCTTCCAGTCATTTTGTAACACCGCATTTTTCGGCACGACAATCACGCCATCTCGAATCGTAAACTGCGTGCTCTCAGGCAGTTCCGTCAGTCCACGATCATTAATGATTTTGGCCCGACTTCCAATTCGCACGTTTTTATCAATAATTGCCTTCTCAATGATGGTTCCGTCACCGATTCCTAGAGGCGGAACATTTTGGGACAAGTCAACTTTCAGATGTTCTGGTGTCTCGTAGTAGTCGTTTCCTAGAATAACTGAGTTACGGATAACTACGTCTTTGCCAATCTGGCACCGCAAACCTATGATGCTATTCTCAATGACGGTGCCCGCACCGATAGTACAACCATCTGAAATGAGGCTCCCTTGCACACGAGCCCCATCCACTCGAGAAGGTGGCAAAAATCGGGCTCGTGAGTAGATGGGCGCGTGTGGTGCGGCTAATTCAAACGGTGGTTTTGATGACGCGAGATCGATGTTGCACTGATAGTATGAGCGGATCGTTCCGATATCTTCCCAGTACCCATCAAAAGGGTGGAGCTGAACACGCTTTGCACGAATTGCAGCCGGGAAAACCTCCTTACCAAAATCTTGATAATCGGTTTTGAGTAATAGATCCAACAAACAGTCGCGATCAAATAGATATATTCCCATGCTAGCCATGAGGCTTCGGCCCGCTGCTTGAATGCCCGCCTGTTCGATCCATGCGGGATCAGTCCGAACTAAATCGAGCTCAGCAGCCGTTTTAGGTTTTTCTAGAAACCCCTCCACACGGCCTGTTGAATCAAATCGCATAATTCCAAATGACGACGAAACATCATCGGCGACAGGAATTCCAGCGATTGTCACATCCGCGTTATTTGCCTCATGGGTTGCTAAAAGATCGGCATAATTCATTCGATACAGCTGGTCACCGGAAAGCACCAATACCTGTTTAATATCAGAATCTTGAAGCAACTTGATGTGCTGCCGAACAGCATCAGCCGTCCCTTGATACCATGCCATAGCTTCATTGGTTTGCTGTGCAGCCAATATTTCGACATAGCCACCACTGAAGGCGTCGAATCTGTATGTGCGACGAATATGCCTATGCAGGCTCACTGAATTAAATTGGGTCATTACATAGATTCGTTGCACACCACTATTGATACAGTTCGATAGCGGTACGTCGATGATGCGATATTTACCAGCAAGAGGAACCGCAGGCTTTGAACGGTCTCGTGTCAGAGGATAAAGCCGCGTCCCACGACCTCCGCCAAGCACCAAAGCCAATACATTACTCACACTCATCCAATGATTCTCCACGTTGAGGGTGCCTCAACAAAATTACAAAGTGGATATGTGGCACCACAAATCCCCTCTTGTACATGCTACGTTGCTCCGGCCTCAGGACCAAGTAACCCTCATTGAAAACTGACAAACAGTCTCGTGGAACAGGTCATTCCACACCAATTTTTCCGAACACCACACCTGTACCATTTATCTCCTCGATACATTCATGACGGCCCGGTCATTTCTTGAGAACAAAGTTCACCATCCGACCTGGTACAGCAACTACTTTCACAACCGTCTTTCCCGCGAGTATCGCCGCAATTTTTGGCTCTGCCACTGCAGCAGCTTCTAGCCCCGCGGCATCTGTACCCATAGCCACAGTGATACGTGCACGAAGTTTACCTTGAACCTGTACTGGAATTTCTAGAATGTCGTCCTGAAGCCAACGTTCTTCTACAGGAGGCCAGGCAGCCAGCGAGACAGGGCTTTTATTCCCCAAGACAATCCAGAGTTCCTCTGCAAGATGAGGTGCAAAAGGAGAAAGTACCGACACGAAAAGAGAAAGCATCTCCCGCGGTCGCTCTTGAAGTGGTGTGGCAAAGTTTACAAATTCCATCATCTTCGCTATCGCGGTATTGAATGAGAGTGATTCAATATCCGACGTTACTTTGTCAAGCATGCGATGTGCCACTCGCATCTGTTCATCAGTAGGCTCTTTGTCTGTAACTTGTGGCGCAAGCTGAATATCTTCGGCTCCCTCGTCAACCACGAGTCGCCAGCACCGATCAAGAAAGCTTCGGACTCCTCCAACACCAGAGGTGCTCCATGGCTTCGTTGCCTCAAGAGGCCCCATAAACATCTCGTACAGTCGCAATGCATCAGCACCAAACTCTCGGACAATTTTGTCCGGATTCACGACGTTTCCACGACTTTTGGACATCTTATAGGCTCGGCTCTCCACACGTACTTCCGGCGCATCCCGAAGCACAAAGTGCTCGCCTTGCTTTTCTACATTCTCAGCAGCAACCTTGGTCGGAACGTCTGACTTGTTCTGCTGGCCCGCTGACACCCAACCACCTGAACTTCCCCGATACCCAGTAAACTCAACCTCACCAAGAATCATTCCTTGATTCACCAGTCGAGCAAAGGGTTCAACTGCAGAAACGTACCCCCGGTCATAAAGCACTTTGTGCCAGAATCGGCTGTAGAGAAGATGAAGAACAGCATGCTCAGCTCCACCCACATACAGATCAACAGGCATCCAGGCCTTCTCAATCTCTGGATCAATGAACTGTTCATGATTCGTGGGATCAAGAAATCTCAGGTAATACCAGCACGAACCAGCCCATTGAGGCATTGTATTTGTTTCTCGACGGTATCTTTTACCGTCTCGTTCAACGTACAGCCAAGCATCATTGGCTCGAGAGAGTGGCGGATTAGGTGTTTTTCCTGGCCGAAAGTCATCGAGCTCAGGAAGTGGTACCGGCAACTCGTGTGGATCAAGTGGCCGAACAACACCTGTTGGCTGACCTGACTCATCAATCTCGTGCAAGATAGGAAATGGCTCACCCCAGAATCGCTGACGACTAAAGAGCCAATCACGCAATTTATAGTTCGTTGCGGGCCTCCCAAGCCCTCTATCAAGTAAGTCTGCAGCCACTTTTTCAATAAAGGCTTCACTGCGCATACCTGTATACTGACCAGAATCGACTGATCTGCCATAGCCAGTAAATATTTCGGTGTCCTCAGTAGCGTCATCTATTGGCTCAACAACCGAAACGATCTTCAAATTGAATATCTGAGCAAATTCAAAATCCCTGCTGTCGTGGGCTGGCACTGACATAATTGCTCCTGTGCCGTATGAAGCGAGCACATAATCAGCCACCCAGATTGGCACCGATTCACCGGTCAATGGATGGATGCAGTATGAGCCTGTGAAGACACCTGTTTTTTCCTGCGCTAAATCTGTTCGATCGAGATCACTCTTATGACATGCCGCCTCACAATACGCATTCACCACGTCTGCTTCAGCAGGAATAGTTACTTGATTTCGCAGCGGATGCTCTGGTGCGATGACCAAGCAACTCACTCCGAACAAGGTATCTGGTCTTGTTGTGTAAATCCGAAGACAATCACTCGGTGCTTTCACCGGGTGTTCATTGCTTTCACGCGAACTCTTCCAGACAAGAAAAGCATCTTTTGAATCTTTTTCTGACGAGCCTTGTGGTGGAAGAAAAAAATCTACTTCTGCACCCGTGCTACGACCAATCCAGTCTCTCTGAAGTTTTTTAATACTCTCTGGCCAATCAAGACCGTCTAACTCTGTCCCAAGGCGATCAGCGTATGCTGTGATTCGCAACATCCATTGCCGTAGTGGTAACCGGACAACCGGATGACCGCCACGCTCACTGAGCCCACCTATAACTTCTTCATTAGCAAGTACCGTTCCAAGTTCCGGGCACCAGTTAACAGGTGCTTCCGACTGGTATGCAAGGCGGTGATCATCGCGGTAGGAATTCACTGCTTCTTCACCTGATTCCTGAATATCCTCAGGAATCGGAAGGTCTGAGATCGGTCGACCCTGTTGTCGATCAGCATCAAACCACGTGTCGTACAAAAGCAGAAAAATCCATTGTGTCCAACGAACAAACTCTGGATCTGTAGTGGAGGTCTCGCGCTCCCAGTCATAGCTGAACCCAAGCATTTGTAACTGCCGCCTGAACGTAGCGATATTTCGCTCTGTGCTTTCTCGTGGCGGAGTGCCCGTGCGTATTGCATGCTCTTCAGCCGGTAACCCAAAGGCATCGAAACCCATTGGATGAATAACGCTTGTACCCCGCATGCGTTCAAAACGACTCACAATATCTGTCGCGGTGTAACCCTCCGGATGACCAACGTGCAAGCCGTCACCACTCGGATACGGAAACATATCGAGAATATATGCCTTTTTACCGCTCGGAAGACGGGGTGAACGAAATGTTTTCTGCTCAGCCCACCAAATTTGCCATTTCGGTTCTATGACAGACGGGTTGTATTTTGGCATTAGTCGGTCAACGCTATCGGTTTAAGGGATGTATGATGATTGGACGCTACAATTTGTTGAGTCTAATAGACCGGAAAGTTCCGACAACGCTTCGGCAAGAGCCACGGGTACGGCGATAAAACCCAAGATCTTCAGCAATTCGTTCACTCAAGGGGGCCAGACTTTTGAATCGAGAGACACATCCTGTTGAACCTGGGAAACACTTCCATATTCCTGCGTGCGAGATCTCTTCGACGCCCCACCATCAGCTTCTGAAAAGCCTGCGAGATGCCGGCCGGCGGCTTAAAATGGCAGACTCGCTTGGGACACGACTCAACGGCCGTCAACTTCTTACTCGGATTCTCGCCGCGAGACTTGTTCTCGAAAAAACTCTTGATCCTTCCGAAAAGCGGGTCGGCATTCTGCTCCCTCCTACTGCTGGCGCTGCAATCGTAAACGCCGCACTTGCGCTTATGGGCCGGGTCGCTGTAAATCTGAACTACACATCTTCCCAATCAATACTTGAAACATGTATTGAACGCGCCGGGATTCGACACGTGATATCCAGTCCAACATTTTTATCTCGGATCGAACTGGATGTCGGGGATTTTCTTCTTGATGCTGCTGATCTACGCAAAAGACTTACGACCCTGCAAAAGATCCAGGCCTGGTCAGAAGCAACCCTTATGCCACTATCACTTCTCGAACGGCACCTCGGCCTAGGGACCATTCAGCCTGATGATGTTCTGACGATTATCTTCACCTCGGGCTCAACAGGTGACCCAAAAGGTGTTGTTCTTAGCATTGAAAATGTTGGGAGTAATGTTCGGGCAATTTCTGATTTACTCCACCTTTCTCCAGCTGACACCGCACTCGGCGTACTACCTTTCTTTCACTCATACGGCTACACAACCGCCCTATGGGTACCACTCATGCTTGAGCCTGCGGTTGTCTATCACACTAATCCCCTTGATGCAAAAGTTGTTGGCAAACTTGCAAGGGACTATCACGCAACTGTTTTAATGGCGACGCCTACATTCTTAAGAACGTATATTCGCCGTACGGAGCCGGACGACTTTTCAACACTTGAAGTTGTTTTTGGTGCTGCTGAAAAACTGACAACAGATGTCACAGACGCATTCGAAGAGAAATTTGGCGTCCGGCCCCGTGAAGCGTACGGTGCAACGGAACTCTCTCCTTTAGTAGCAGCAAACGTACCGCCCTCTCGCCATGTTCCAGGTAGGGCAATCGACGCCCGAGAAGGGACGGTTGGAAAACCAATACTTGGCTGCACCGCAAAGATTACGGAGCGAGAGGGGTTTGATGAACTACCCATCGGCGAAGAAGGACTTTTATGGATTCATGGACCCAATGTCATGCAGGGCTACCTTGATCGTGACGACCTTACCAAGCAGGTCATTCATGAGGGCTGGTATCGCACCGGTGACATTGCAAAACTAGACACTGATGGATTCATCACAATAACCGGTCGACAAAGCCGATTTTCGAAGATTGGTGGTGAAATGGTCCCCCATATGCTGATTGAAGAAGCTGTTAATACGATTCTTGGTGCAACCGATGGTGAACTCCTTGCCGTGGTCACCGCAGTGCCTCATGCAGCAAAAGGTGAACGCCTTGTTGTTTTATCTATGGAACATTTAGCTAACCCACAAAAAATCTGTCGCGAACTTGCCCAGTCCGGACTTCCGAATCTATGGATTCCATCGTCCGACAGCTTTACCAAAATAGAAGAATTACCTGTTCTCGGTTCAGGAAAACTTGATTTGCGAAAAATAAACGAAATTGCAAAAGGACTTTTTTGTGACAACTCAGACACCGAATAGTGCAAGCTGCCACAATCTTCCTCAGCACGTGCAATTTAGGACAATTCTCGGAAGAGCTGACGATCTCAAAGCCGATGTCTTCTTTCAAATGAGGATACCGTTTTCAAAGGAGACTGAGCCTTCCCTAACACTTGAAGGGCTTCTAACTGGCCCACTATCAACACGTGCAAGCACACTTCCTATTCGCCAGAAGATCAGAATTCACTCGCAACAAATTGTTGATAATGGCATTGAAATCCTTGGGCATTCTATTCTCACAGAGCCTGCATTTTGGACACCAAACGTGCCAATGCTCTACTCCGTAAAATGTAGATTCACTTCTTCCGGTCAAGACGTAGCTTTACTGAGTGAGACTGTCGGTCTTCGTCGTCTTGGTATTCGTAACCATTCTCTTTGGCTTGAGGGTCATCGATTCGTGATACGTGGCGTCACGTGTAGTGACAGAGACAACAAATCAACAGAACAACGGCCCGCCCCTCTGAAAGACTATAAGACTGCAGAAATTATTGATTTGTCTCCAGGAGTTTCCTCTGAAACCGACTCCCAGCGACTCAAACTAGACGAGAACCTCAAATCTGCTGATGAAGATGGAAGACCAATAATTGTTCGTCTACACCCTAAAAGTCAACCATGTTCCATTCCTGCTGTAATCTGCACTCTCACAAATCATCCTGCCGTGTTGCTAACAGTCATTCCAAACACCTTGCTGCAAGAGGTGCCGAAAATTTCCGCATATAAGGGCACGATGCTCTTTGCGACAGAAGTTTCTGCTGAACTTGCACCTCCTCCGGAATTACCAAACGGCGTTGACCTTGCCATTGTTCGGCTCTCTCAGACAGTGCCCGAGTCCTCGTGGAAGACTCCTCCGCCATATCCAGTCATTGCATGGCAGACAGGAGTGCCTTCGCAGCGGCAGGAATGCGATCGGCTTCAGGCTTTGCTCGCCAACTGGAGAACCACTTCAAAAAGTCCGCCATCTTCCTGGGATTGGGCTGGGTTTCTCGCTGGCGACGAAATGATTCACCACCAAACTTAAACAAGTTCGTCAAATGCAAACTGAAAAACACTTCGATGAGTCGCGTTTTGTTCGTCAAATACGATACCAACAACTCGGAGCCGAAGGGCAACAAAAGCTTTCACAGGCACACGTAGGAATTGTTGGGTGTGGCGCACTCGGAAGTGCAACGGCAGTATCACTGACACGAGCTGGGATAGGCACTCTCACAATCATTGATCGGGATATACCAGAGTGGAGTAATCTACCAAGGCAACTTCTCTATACCGAGAAAGACGTTCGCGATGGATTACCAAAAGCGATTATTGCAGAGCAAAGACTGAGGGAGATCGACAGTAATGTACACGTGATACCCCACGTGGCTGATCTAACTGCTCACAACATCTCCGACCTGCTTGCATCGGTTGATATTATTGTTGACGGCACAGATAACTTCGAGACCCGGTTTCTGATGAATGACTTTGCCTGCCGCGAGAATATTCCTTGGATCTACGGCGGTGTCATTGGTGCAGAGGGGAGAGTCATGACGGTCATTCCTGGTAAAACGGCATGCTTGCGATGCCTCATTCCTGACCTACCAACTCCTGGCAGCCTACCAACATGCGATACAGCCGGCGTGCTAGGAGCTGCGGTAATGGTCGTTGCTGGAATCCAGACAGCAGAAACGATCAAGGTCATCGTCAATCGTGAACAAGATACGGAGAGTAAACTGTTCGTATTCGATCTTTGGGATTCTACATGGAAGACTATTGATCTTCGATCACTTTCAGAAGCTGGTTGCTTAAGTTGCCAAGGGGATGACTATGAATGGCTCGACACGTCTCGGTACCAGACAGCCATTCTCTGTGGGCAAGATGCAGTACAATTCCACCATCCTGGCAAAACACCTGACCTTTGCAATATTGCAAAGAACCTCAGTTGTTTTGGAAATGTGACCGAAAATAAATGGCTCGTACGGACGGAAGTGGAACCCGGAATCGTCGTATCTGTTTTTGCTGATGGTCGGCTTATCGTTACTGGGACACGCGATCCTTCCCAGGCCCGTGCCATTGTGTCCAAATGCGTTGGAATGTAACCCGCTCTCTAAGCCAAAGTTGCTGCAGTCATTATTTTTTTCTCATTAGCCTCATCTCGAGAAAATTCAGCAGTAACCCTTCCTTCAGCCATGACAATGATTCGATCTGAAAGCGTCAGTAATTCTGGTAATTCACTAGATGTTAGTACGACTGCCAAACCACTCTGACATAATGTGTCAATGAGTTCGTACAACTCAGCTTTTGCACCGACATCTATGCCACGGGTTGGGTCATCCAGCAAGAGCACGTGAGGCTTCGTAAGCAACCAACGACTAATGATACATTTCTGCTGGTTCCCGCCGGACAGCTCCGATATGCTTGCTGTTAATGAGGGCGTCTTGATGCCAATCTGATTCATCGGGTTGGCAACAATGTCCTCTTCTGCCTTCTTACTTAGAAGTCCATTCCGAATCGCATGAAATAAGCTACAGATGCTTAT
>CEOP01025102.1_pt1 | contig 11590 bp, 11 predicted proteins | sample 361301 | NCBI WGS metagenome assembly CEOP01 (sample SAMEA2619548, study PRJEB7988) | marine metagenome | biome: marine biome (ENVO:00000447); feature: deep chlorophyll maximum layer (ENVO:xxxxxxxx); material: "saline water (ENVO:00002010), including plankton (ENVO:xxxxxxxx)" | depth 55 m
CCCTTTCATAATTTATTTAGTCAAGGAATGATAAACTTTGGTGGCTCTAAGATGTCAAAGTCAAAAGGTAACGTAGTTGACCCAGAATCTTATTTTGCAACTCATGGTGCTGATGCTTTAAGGTTGTATATTCTTTTTATGGCACCACCAAGTGACGGAGTAGAGTGGAATGATGGAGGAATAGAGGGTACTAAAAGATTTTTAAACAAAATATGGGATAACTTTGAAAAAATGTCATCTATTGAAATCGTTAAGCACAATGAATTAGATGCAGAGATTATTAGAAAAATAAATCAAGCAATATTTAGTGTTACTAATCATCTTGATAAATTTGAATTCAACACCGCAGTATCTGATTTAATGAAAATTAATATCGAACTAACAAAATATTTAAGTTCAACTCAAGCGATATCGAAAAGAACAAAGGACTATATCGTATTTAATATTTGTAGCCTTCTCTATCCTTTTGCGCCACATATAGCATCTGAGTTGAACAATATGTATACAAGCCAAAATATAGCTGAGTTATCATGGCCAATATTCGATGAAACTAATTTAACAGATCCAACTTATGAATTAGTTGTTCAGATAAATGGAAAGAAGAGACATACCAAAATAGTTAATACAGGGACTTCAAAAGAAGAAGCAGAAAAAATTTGTGAAATAGAATTTAAACTAGATTTAAAAAATTATAAAAAGATTATTTTTGTTCAAGATAAAATTATAAACTTTATTGGATAATGACCTATTTAATTGTTACAGATAGTCTCATTGATAATTTGGAGAATTTAAATTTAGATTTACAATATAAAAAAATATCTAAAGATAGTCTTAATTTAAATGAACAAAGTTCATTGTTTGAAGATCCTTTATATAAGTTTGTGTACGATAGTTTTTTTACTTATAAAAATCTTCAAGATAATCAATATAATTTTTCTTTAAGATATATTTTTCAAATTAAAAAATCTAATCTTCAAAAATTTCAAAATATTGAAAATTTAACTGTTGTTCATAATTCCGCTATAGTAAAAGAAAAGTACCCTTGGGATTTATCAAATATCATTTTTAATAAAAACAAAAATTTAGACTCTGATTTGTTATTTTACTTTTCCAATAAAGAAAATAATTTTAGAAATTTCTTTAATTTTTTTACTAAAGAGGTTTTTAGACTTAAGTTATTACTTAATGTAAATGCTGATGAGGTATCTAAAATATTAAATGAAAAAAAAGATTATAAATATGAAAAAGCTGATGGTCTTTTAAAAAAACTTAGTGCAAATAATCTTGATGAAGCAATTAATTTGGTTTATAAATTAGAAGAAAAAATGTTAAAGGCTTCTTACAACCAAGAAAATTCAAAAAGATTTATTATTGCTATTAAGCAAAAGTTACAAGTTTGATATCTTTGACTTATTTCTATCTCTAAATTTTTTGTTAATAATACCTTTTGAATAGGCAATATCTAATGATTTCAAAGCTTGACTTTTAATTTCAGGAGTTACTTCTTCATTTTCTACTATTTTCAAAGTTGTTTTTAATTCACTTTTCAGTGATTTGTTTCTAACATTTCTTTTGGAATCTTGTCGGATTCTTTTCTTTTGTGAATTAATATTTGCCATGTAAAACCTTTCAGTATATAAGATATTAACTTGATAAATATGTTACATAATAAAAAACTAAGAAATATTTCAATAATTGCTCATGTTGACCATGGTAAGTCAACTTTAGCTGATAGGCTTATCGAAATGTCTGGTTTAATTAAACCAGGTGAGCATGTTGATCAAATTCTTGACAATATGGATCTAGAAAGAGAAAAGGGCATAACTATTAAGTCACAGCCAATCAGGCTCCAGTTCAACGACCTAACACTAAACCTAATTGATACTCCTGGACACGTTGATTTTTCATATGAAGTTTCTAGAGCACTAATTGCTTGTGATGGAGCTATCTTACTTGTAGATGCCACTCAGGGTATTCAAGCACAAACTTTTGCGCACTCATATGCCGCAATAGAGGCAGGGCTAGAAATAATTCCTGTTTTAAATAAAATAGATTCAATTGATGCAGATATTGAAAATGCAAAAAAGCAAATATTTAATTTAATTGGGTCTAAAGAAAATGAAATATTTCAAATATCAGCAAAAACTGGAGAGGGTGTTGAGAACTTGTTACTTGCAATTCCTAACTTAATATCTCCACCAGAAAAGAAATCAGATGGAATTAATGCCTTAATTTTTGACTCTTTCTTTGATTCCTATAGAGGAGTTGTTGCATCTGTAAGAATTTTTGGTGAGGAGATACATTCAGGCCAGAAATTAAAACTAGTTAACTCAAATTATTCATTTGAACCATCAGAAATCGGTTATTTTGATTTAGATTTCTTACCTACTAAATCTCTTAATACAGGCGAAGTAGGATATATTATTACCGGAGCAAAAGACCTTTCACAAATAAGAGTAGGTGATACATTAGTCTCCGATGAAGAGGACAAGCCAATTGCAGTTTCAGGATATAAAGAACCACAACCAACTGTTTTTTCAAGTGTTTTTCCATCTGATTCTGATGATTATTCAAAATTGAGAGATTCTTTAGATAAGTATGTACTTAATGATGCAAGTTTTTTTTATGAGCCAGAGACTTCTTCTGCTTTTGGTTTTGGTTTTAGATGTGGTTTTCTAGGCTTACTTCACCTTGAGATAGTTATTGAAAGATTAGAAAGAGAATTTGATTTGTCGTTAATTGTGACTCCACCGTCAGTTGAATTTATGTTAATAAGAAATAATGATGAAGAAATAATTATAAGAAACCCAAGCGAAATTGAAAAATATACAGATATAAAAAAAATTAAAGAGAAGTATTGCGAAATAAATTTACTCTTTCCTAAGGAGTATTTAGGGCCAATTATGCAGCTTTTAAGCGAGAAAAGAGCAATACAAGAAGACATTAATTATTTAAGTACAACTATGGTTAAAATTAAATATAAACTTCCTTTATTGGAATTAGTAACTGGGTTTTATGACAATTTAAAATCTATTTCTCAAGGCTTTGCATCATTAGATTATGAAATTTTAAATTTTGAAGATGGAAATCTTGCAAAATTAGATATTTTGGTCAATGGTCAGATTATTGATTCATTTAGTTCAATTTTAGCAAAGGAGAATGCAGAGTATATTGGTAGAAATAGGGTTAAAAAATTATCAGAGTTGATTCCAAGACAACAATTTGATATTCCTATTCAAGCAGCAGTCGGTTCTCGAATCATAGCTCGTGAAACCATAAAAGCATTACGAAAAGATGTTACCGCTAAATTATATGGTGGAGATGTTACTAGAAAGAGAAAACTTTTAGAAAAGCAAAAAGAAGGTAAGAAAAAGATGAGACAAATAGGAAAAGTAAATGTTCCTAAGGAAGCCTTCAGAGATTTCTTGAAACAGTAATGTTTACACCAACTGTTTACGCCCCTGAAGTTGAATTAAAAAAAAGTGAAATTCAACTTTCTGAACCAAAGTTTCATCATATTAAAAATGTTCTAAGGATAAGGGAAAATAGTGGCATTAATATATCAAATGGCAAAGGTCATATAATGTATGGAAAATTGAAAAAAAACTATGTTGTCATAGAAAAAATAAAGAAATTTCAAAAAACAAATGATATCAAAATTTTCGCTCCCTTTTTACAAGATAAGAACAGATTTAGGTACTTAATTGAAAAATTAGTTGAACTAAATGTTTCAGAACTTTATATAGGAGAAACTCGCAACACACAAAAAACTAAAATTAACATCAAAAAAATTGACTCATGGGTAATTTCTGCACTTGAACAATCAGGATCACCATTTTATCCAAATATAATTTATCCTAAATTTTTAGATTTTGAAATTTTTGATACATGTTTTGATATTTCAGGTCAGAAAATCATTGATAACAACAAAAAAATTACTAATTTTGCAATAGGTCCTGAAGGTGGTTGGTCAAAAGATGAGCTTAAAAATTTTAAGTTTAAATTTAAGATTACAGATTTTAACTTAAGAAGTGAAACAGCAGCTATAACTGCATTAACATTGACAATGTAGGTTAAATGAATAGTAAATCAGTTTTTGAATTAATTTTATCTGGCGAGATTGAGTCTGAAGTTATTTATGAAGACAATGATATTTTTGCTATTAATGACATCAACCCCGTTGCAAGAGTACATATTTTAGTGATACCTAAAAAGAAAATTGCAACAATCAATAATTTAAATGACTCAGATGTAGATCTAGTTGGAAAAATGATTATGGTCGCTAAACAGTTAGCTTATGAATTAGGTATTGACAATACAGGCTACAGGTTGTTATTTAATACAAATGATGATGCAATGCAGACAGTTTTTCATATCCATTTACATTTAATTGGCGGACAGAAATTAAAAGATATTTAATGAATATTGAGAAAATAATTCCGCTTGACCAAGAACTTGTAAATATATTTGGTGTAAATGATAAGAATTTAAAATTTCTAAAGACAAACTTTAAAAAAGCAAAAATCAATCTAAAGGGAAATGTGGTCTACATATCAGGGGATGACAAAACGACATCAGCAATTTTGCAAATTTTAGATGAGATGCTAATAATCGCACAAAGAGGGGATGTAATTGAAATTGAAGATTTAGAATTCATATCAACAATAAAAAATCAACAAGCACCTGTGTCTAACAAAAGTAGTAATGTATTAATTTATAATAATAAAAGTATAAAAGTTAAAAATGTGAATCAACTTAAATATTTAGAGACAATTGAGAACTCAACAATCACATTTGGTATTGGTCCAGCTGGTACAGGTAAAACTTTTCTAGCTGTAGCAAGTGCAGTAAAAATGTATTCTAATGAAAAAATAAAAAAAATTGTACTTACAAGACCAGCAGTTGAGGCAGGGGAGAGATTAGGATATCTGCCGGGAGATTTGTCACAAAAAATAGATCCATATTTAGTTCCACTTTTTGATTCATTAGAATATTTTTTTGGAAATGAAACATTGCAATATTTGATTGAAAAAAGGAATATAGAAATCGTACCTCTTGCATATATGAGAGGGAGAACTTTAAATGATGCATGCATAATATTAGATGAAGCTCAAAATGCAAAAGTTAGTCAAATAAAAATGTTTTTAACTCGATTAGGTGAAAATTCAAAAATGATAATAACAGGTGATGAGTCTCAAATTGACCTAGTAAATAAAGATTTTTCTGGTCTTAAAAAAACTAGGAAGAGTATATCAAATATTGATGAAATTTCTGTCGTAGAATTTCAAAATACTGATATTGTTAGGAATAAGATTGTTTCAAAAATTTTAGAAGTATTTCCGGATAAATAATGAATATTTATTTAACACATTTTAGAAAGATATTTTATATTTTGTTATTTTCTACTGCAGTTTGGTTTATTTCTTTTTCATTATTTCCTGAAAACCAAATTATTAAAATAGAGATTGGAGATACATCGCCTGCAACTTTTTCTGCTCCTAGATTTCTATCCATTATTGATGAAAATGAAACTGAAAACCTTAAAAAAATAGCAATTGAAAACGTATCACCAGTGTATTCAATTGATACAAATATTAATGTACAAGTTATAGATGGAGTGACTGAAATGTTCTTAACTGTTATAAAGTCTCGTACTGAGGAAGTTCTTGTTACTGATAATGAAACAAACCCTGAAGAGCCAAGTTCAACTGTAACAGTAATTGAATTAAGTAAAGTTGAACAAATTTCAAAAATACAATCATCATTATTGTTTTCTACTATTTCAACATCTGCTATTGAGGTGTTGGTCGAAATTTCAAATATTGACAAAGAAAATTCATCAAATTTTTTGACTCAAATCGAATTTGAATCAAAAAATCAAGCTAACAGATTGCTATCTAATGGTATAAATAATGAAAACTTGAATCAGATAAGACAAACTATTGTTCAGACTCCTCCAAATCTAAATCTCCCAAGTGAACTATATGTAATCATTCCAGAAGCTCGTGTCAGGTCTATGGTAGGTGAGATTATTGCTGAGAACCTAGTCGCAAATCAAAAACTTGAACAAGATCTATGGAATGAACAAAAGATTAAAGCTGCTGATAACATTGAAGCTATAAATATTCAATTTTTCAAAGATGAGATCGTCGTTGCTGAAGGCCAAGTGATAAATGAAGTTAAATATAAAGCACTTGATGAGTTTGGTTATTTATCTGGCGAATCAAGAACAGTCCAGACTGCAGCAATTCCTATAATATTTTCAGTTTTTTTAATTCTTTATGTTCTCTTGTGGAGACTTAGGGACTCAATTTGGAAAAATGATAATGAATTATTGTTGATGTTATTTCTAATTCTTGTTTCTTCACTTTTCTTAAGAGGGGTATCCTATTTTTCTCAACAATCTGATCTTGATTTTATTCAATATGCACTCCCTATTTCATTTGTTGGAATTATTTCAGTTACACTCCTAAATTTAAGAGCTACTTTAATACTGTCTCTATCTAGTTCTCTTCTAGCTCTTGCTGGAGGGGGAAATATTGGACTTGTTGCACTAGGAGCACTAGGCACGATTATTCCGGCTATATTTCTTTCCGAAGATACAGACAGGGCTTTATTAAGAGAGAGAATAATATATATATCCTTGACTCAACCTCTGCTAGCTTTCGGTGTTTATTTTTTCTTAAGAGATGATGGGAATATTACTCAGATAATTATATTTTCATTCCTAAGTGCTTTAATTGCAAACTTAGCTGCTTTTTCACTTACTTCATATATTGAGAGTGGTTTTAGATTAACTTCAAATTTGAAATTATCTGAATTAGCAGATAGAAATCATCCAGCTTTAAGATATTTAGAAGAAAATGCATTAGGAACATTTAATCACTCTTTAGTCGTTGGTACTTTAGCTGATAGAGCTGCAAATCAAATCGGAGCAAATAGCCAATTAGCAAGAGCAATGGCTTATTACCATGACTTAGGAAAGACAGAGAACCCAACAATGTTTGTAGAAAACCAAATTGGTTATTCAAATCCACACGAGACTTTAACTCCTTCTGAATCTGCACATATTATTAAAAGCCATGTTACTGACGGAGTTAAGCTTGCAAAAAAATTTAAAATTCCAGAAATAGTATACATGGGAATAATTGAACATCACGGTGATGGGGTTATCAGATATTTTTATGAAAAAGGAAAATTAGAGAATAGTAATATATCAAAAGAGGATTTCAGACATTTGGGACAAAAACCAACATCTAAAGAATCTGCAATTTTAATGTTAGCTGACTCCCTTGAAGCTGCATGTCGAGCTATCTTTATGGTTGAAGATGCTGACGAAGAAAAAATAAAAAATGTAATAGAAGAAATATTTAACGAAAAAATCACAGATGATCAATTAAGTAATGCGCCAATTACATTTAAAGAGCTTAGTATCATTAAAGAATCCTTTCAGAAAAGTCTTGAGGGCTTGTATCACCAAAGAGTTCTTTATCCTGAAATTACTGAAGAAGAATAATTTATTTTGAAATTCAATTACAGTGGATATTTCTATAATTTGGAAAAAGATGCTTTCAATAGTGTAAAAAATGAATTCGAAAAAGATTTTAAAATCTCAGATAAGTTTACTTTATTTATTCACTCTGTTTCAGAAGAAACTTCAAAAAAAATAAATTTTAAAATTTTCAAAAAAAATTATCCAACAGATGTTTTAACAATTCCTTTGTATAGCAATTTAAGTGAAATAGAAATACTTAACCAAAACAATAGTGAAGTTCTTGGTGATTTATTTCTCAATAGAAAGTTAATAAAAGAAAATGCTGTCAGATATAATAAAAAACTAGTAGAAGAGTATCAGCTTGTTTTACTTCATGGATTGTTACACTTGATTGGGTATTCTCATAATGAACAAAAACAATTAAGTAAAATTGAGGATAAAATACTTAAAAAGGTTTGGAATGAATAAAAAAGATATACCTCTTAACCACCTAGCAATAATTATGGACGGAAATGGAAGATGGGCCTTAAATAAGGATCTTCCAAGAACCTCTGGTCATGCAGCAGGTGAGCATTCACTTTCAAGAACTATTGATTGGGCTATCTCTAATAAAATAAAATGGCTTACAGTTTATGCTTTTTCAACTGAGAATTGGCTTCGATCATCTGATGAAGTTGATTATCTTATGTTTTTCAATCGAGATCTTCTTATTCGAAGAAGAGATGAATTTAATCAGAAAGGTGTAAAGTTTAGATTTCTTGGAGATCTTGGTGATTCTAAAATTCCAAACGAAAATAAAATATTAATGAAAGAAACAGAAGAAATTACATTTCAAAATAGTAATTTGAATCTAGTGTTTGCTTTTAATTACGGCTCTCATAATGAAATTCATAGTGCTGCAGTAAATCTTCATAACAATAATTTAGAAAAAGAGTTGTCTATCAAGGACGTACAGAGAAGTTTTTATAGCTATTTTCAATACCCTGAGATTCCTTACCCAGACCTGCTTCTTCGGACTGCAGGAGAAAAAAGGATAAGTAATTTTTTACTGTATCAACTTGCCTATACAGAATTAATTTTTATTGATGATCTGTGGCCTGATGTAAATCAAGACATATTAGATAATGTATTACTAGAATTTAAATCAAGGAATAGAACATATGGAAAAAACTAATAAAGATTTGTTTGAAAAGATTGTAAAAGTTGCTCAATCAAGAGGTTTTGTTTTCAATGCTTCATCAATTTATGGAGGATTGAGAAGTTCGTATGACTATGGGCCTCTTGGTGTTAGTTTAAAAAACAATTTAGCAGCTAGTTGGTGGAAAGATATAAATAATGATAACAATTTATCAATTTACCCAGTAGATACAGCAATAATACAAAGTTCTGAGGTATGGAAGGCATCTGGTCACTTAGCTGAATTTTCAGATCCCATGGTTGACTATAAGCCAACTGGCGAAAGATTTAGAGCTGATCAAGTACCAGATGATTTAAAGAAAGAAGACTTAACAGAGCCACGTCAATTTAATCTTATGTTTGAGACAAACATTGGGCCAGTTCAAAATGATAACTCAGCCGTTTATTTAAGACCAGAAACCGCCCAAGGTATATTCGTAAATTTTGAAAATGTTTTAAGGACAATGAGAGCAAAGCTTCCATTTGGTATTGCTAATATCGGTAAGTCATTTAGAAATGAAATTACACCGGGGCAATTTATTTTTAGGACAAGAGAGTTTGAGCAAATGGAGATTGAGTTTTTCTGTAAAGAAGAAGAGCAAGAAGATTGGTTTAATTTTTGGCTGAATAAAAGATTAGATTGGTATAAATCATTGGGAATCTCAGAAGAGAAGTTAAGAATACGTAATCATGAAGAAGTTGAGTTAGCTCATTATGCTTCTAAAACCTCAGATATTGAGTTTTTGTACCCTTGGGGTTGGGGAGAATTAGAAGGCGTTGCTAATAGAGGAAATTTTGATTTAACATCTCATGAGAGAGAAAGCGGTAAAGATCTCACATACTTTGACTCAGTGTCTAATAAAAAAATTAAACCGATTGTAATTGAACCAGCTGGGGGATTGACTCGAACCTTATTTGCTATTTTATGCTCAAGTTATGATGAAGATACTGTAAACGAAACTACAAGAACATTATTTAGATTTAACTTTGATATTGCCCCAATTCAAATTGGAATTCTTCCACTTAGCAAAAAAGATAATTTGATTTCTATTTCGGAAGATATAAAGAATAATTTACAAAAAAATTTTAGAACTGAAATCGATACTACTCAATCAATTGGAAAAAGATACAGACGACAAGATGAGATTGGGACTCCTTACTGTATAACAATTGATTTTGAGACAATAAATGACAAATCTGTAACTGTTAGAAATCGCGATACAACGAACCAAGAAAGAGTTGAAATTAGTAACCTTCATGATTATTTTGAGAATATCTAATGGGTATAGCTAGAAATTCTATTGAAGATTTAAAGAAGAGAACAAAAATTAGTGACTTTATTCTTTCTACAACAACAGGAAAGTTAAGAGGATCAAAGGGAATGGCTCTATGTCCATTTCATGGTGAAAAAACTGCAAGTATGAGTTTTACTGATGTAGAAAACCTCTTTCATTGTTTTGGATGTAAAGAGGGTGGTGATGTTTTTAAATATGTACAGGAAATAAATAATATAGAATTTCAGGATGCGGTAGAATTTGTAGCTGATAATTACGGTTTTAAACTTTCCTACACAGACGCTGGACAAAATGAGGACTTTAAAAAATATCAGTCCAAGATGAATATTATTAGCGAATATTTTATTGAAACTATGGAATCAAAAGCATCTAAAAAAGCAATAGATTATCTAAAGTCAAGGGGATTTGATATTTCAGATATTAAAAAATATGGAGTATCTTTTATAGATTCAGACTTAGAGAAGTTTAAAAAATACTGCAAAAATAATGAAATAAATAATCAAGATTTAAAACGTTTAGGATTTATGAGCAGTAATGATAATTTTTTATTTAAAAATAGAATCTTATTTCCAATCCTAAATATTAGAACAGAGATAGTTGCCTTTGGAGGCAGAGCATTAGATGACTTTGGACCAAAATATTTAAATTCATCTGAGTCATTGTTGTATAAAAAAAATAAAAACTTATATTTTACGAAAGACTTTATTTCTTCAATTAAAAAAAAAGGTTACGTTTTTCTAGTTGAAGGGTATTTTGATGTTCTTGCATTAAACAAACTAGGGTATTCAAATGTTGTTTCTCCATCGGGTACTGCATTAACTACTCAACAATTAGAAGTCTTATCAAGGTATACAAAAAAAATACTATTATGTTTTGATAATGATGAAGCAGGTTTAGTTGCTACTGAAAGAGTCGTTGAATTAAGAAATCAAGTAGGTAGCAAGTTAGAAATTCATTGTTTAAATCTACCAGTTCAATATAAAGATTTATCTGAACTATTTGAAAATAATCCTGAATCTTTTAAAGATGTGTTGAAAGATAATTTTGATTTAGTTGAGTTTTTATTAGATAAATTTCTCGAAAAAGATAAAGATAAACAGCGTATCTTTGATTATTTTCAAAAATTATCAAAACACCTTAGCCCACTGGAGCTTGACGTATCGTTAGATTTACTTTCTAAGAAAATTAATACACCTAAAGATATCTTAAAAAAAGAACTTAATTTTCAGAGTAAAAATGAAACAAAAAAATATGACTCATCCCCAGCATCAAAAAGTATTAGTGCTCATTTAATATTTCAAGACATTGTTACTGCTGATATTCTGAGAAATAAATTTTATCTTGATGAACAAGTTTCAGAAATTCTGAATATGAGTGATGAATTTTCAAAAATTATAAATGATTTAAAAAAAAATGGTGATAAAGATAATCAATATACAAATATTTCTTATACTCCGGAGCAATATTCTGAATCAATATCGCGTCTTTACTTGCATTTTGCAAACTTAAAAATTGATAAACTTATCGATGAGTTTGAATCATCTCAAAATAAGGATTTTTCCCTTTTACAATCTGTTGAAGATATTAAAAAGAAAATAGAAATTTATCAGAGTACCCTTTAATT
>CEOP01005488.1_pt1 | contig 11585 bp, 7 predicted proteins | sample 361301 | NCBI WGS metagenome assembly CEOP01 (sample SAMEA2619548, study PRJEB7988) | marine metagenome | biome: marine biome (ENVO:00000447); feature: deep chlorophyll maximum layer (ENVO:xxxxxxxx); material: "saline water (ENVO:00002010), including plankton (ENVO:xxxxxxxx)" | depth 55 m
AGTTTTCCTAAATGCTTTTCTCGCATGCAATCCGGCAACTGGTCGGGTCCAAGGAGTTGCATGCGATGCAGGAACAGCAGTGAAACGCTCCGCGCGAATTGTTTCCATTCCGTGGTGTAGTTGAAACAACAACAAGACCCAAGCTGCAAAGCCAGACCAAAACACGAGCATAATTCCAAACAAAAAATCGGTTGCGTATAGTGCCCCGACAGTCATTAGAAGGAACCCCAGCAATAAAAGTTGCGCTTCATTTTCAACTGTTCGTTTGCCATACAGTTTTATAACGGTGAGCCAAACGACAAATTGGCCTAGTATCATCGGAAGATGTTCCACTGGTCCAAGCGCGTCAAAAAGTGCATACAAAAAAGCAGTCAATACAAGGAGGCGCGCAATCCACGGCGACAATGATTTGCCTCGGGGGCCCTCTGTGATGTACCAACTTAAGACCGTACCTGTTCCAGCAAGTAACAGGAGTGTAAAATTGCCAAGCGCTACGCATTGTGCAAGAATGGCAAACAACACAAGCGTAAACCTGAGAGTTCGGTATGAACGCAATAACTTCATGCTGACTCGCTTCTTTGGGAGACAGTTTTTAAATCATCAAACTGTGATGCTGTAAAAAACCACGCGTCTTTAAGCGACCGAATAGGTCGTGCCCGGTCTGGGCGCACTACAACCATTCCCGTCTGTTTCATTTCTGCAATTGAGCGAAGTTGCACGGGCGCACGGTCTTCATCGAGTTTAACTTTGGCAAGTGAAGTAAGTAATCGTTGCACGTGCCGAAGACTTGTATGAAAACTGCCAATCTCTTTCACTGCACTACCAAGAATAGTAAGCCCAACTTCTTGCTCTTGCCGGACAGCTTCAACAAGCAACGACGCGCAAAGAGCGATTGCATCTTCCTCTAACAAACGCGCATCTCCATCAAAATTCAATTCCGTAGTTGGAGTCGTCAAATCAAGCACAATACGGATCCTCGGAAGTGCAGGCTTGGAACGTTGAATACAAACTAGTTCACCTCGTTTTGCTGAAGCTTTCCATGCAATGTCGCTAAGGCGATCTCCGCTTACGAGTTCTCGCAGACCGTAATAATCATCGCCACCTTGACCGCGCCTGTTGCTGCGTTGCCCCAGCGGCCCGCTTGACACGATTGCTTGCAACACAGATGGGCGTATGCGTACTACTTCGGGAAGCACCATGACCTCCATCTTTTGAACAACAACCTTCGAAGAACGAACCATGCCAAATGGAAAACTTGTCGTAACTCGCATTGAACAAAATTGCGCCTCCCCTCTACAAGTAGGCCATAGGATGACTTCGCCATGCACGCTCTCTTGTGGCCCTACTTCCATAATCCAACCTCGTGCTTTTTGAAAATAGTTTTGCCAATTCGCTTTTTCAGTTTGTTGTTCTTCAATCCATAAACTAAAGGCCGCGAACCATTTGGACGCATTGTGTATCTCATAACGAACAACATACGGTTCGCCTATTTTTGCAGGAGCGGAAACTATTCGACGTACTTCAATACCTCGAAGAACCACTTTTGTCCAGAAGAACGTAGTCGCCATCGTGATGGCCATTGCGCCAAACAGCCACATCGGTAAATTTTTACCTTGGAAAAAAGCAGACGGAACAACCAACAATAACAACACCACAAAGACTACCGTCGGGTGAATTGATGTCGCTCGTTTCTTCATCCTCCAAATACTACGTTAGAACGTGAAATTAATCAGCCGTTTGTTCAGTAACTTCGGCTGATTCAGTGCCCTCGCCGGAAGGTGCGTCTGTACTTTTGGTTTCTTTTGCAGCTGTTTCTGCTTCGGGAGTCTCTGCTTGAGGGGTAGCTGGCGACCATGATGGCTCGCGCACAAGGCCTTGTACGTCGGGCAAGTCTTTCAAACTTGCAAGCCCGAAAATAGCCAAAAACTCTTTGGTCGTTCCGTACAGCATAGGTCGACCGAGCTCCTCAGCGCGGCCAACAATCTTGACAAGTCGTCGTTCCATAAGTCCGCGCAATACTTCACCTGAAGCCACCCCTCGAATCACTTCGATTTCGGCGCGCATTACAGGTTGTCTGTAGGCAAGAATTGAAAGCGTTTCAAGCGCGGCTTGCGAAAGTTTTTGTTGTTGTCGCTGTTCGTGCAAACGAGAAACAACTGGCGCGAGTTCTTCGCGGGTCATGACACGAAAACCACCAGCAATGCGATCAATACGAAACGCCCTTGAAGATGCATCGTAGGTTTCGTTTAATGATTCAATTGCTGCTTTAATTTGTTTCGCCGCATCGTCATCTTCAATGCCAAGAACGGTTTTAATTTTTGTTTCCGAAAGCGAACGTTCGCTTGCAAACAAAAGTGCCTCGACTCGTTGTTCGAGGGGCAATGTCGCACAGGGTTCTCCCACGCTTTCGTTATTCCCATTTCCTGGAGCGGGTGCAGATGACATTATTTACTAGCAAGAGCCACTTTAGCGGTTGCGATTTTTTGCGCACGTTCCACTGCTACACGATCTTTTTCATCAGATATCACTCGAGCGTTTGCTTCGGCGAGTTCTGCTTTTGCTTCTTCAAGATTTAGTTCACTTGCAGGAACAGCGCCTTCAGTGACAAGCGAGAGTCCTTCGCCATCTACGTGCGCAAACCCGCCTTCAATGAGGTAGCTTTGAGAATCATTTTCGGTATCAATTCGAAGAGTTCCCGGAGCCAGCGTGGAGAGAAGTGGCGCGAGGCCCTTCTTCATGCCGTACTGGCCATCCCATGCGGGAAAGGAAACATAGGTTGCTTCACCATCGAAGCATTCTTCGGTGGGAGTTACGATTTTGCAAGGGAATGTGTCAGCCACTGTTTTATCCTATAAAAGTAAGAGTGCGTTTGAAGCGCAGTATGATACCGAATTTTAACGGGAATACACACTCATTACTGCATTATCCGCTACAATAGTCCTTTTATCCGACAATCCGGATATATGGATAGATGAACCCCGCAAAAGTACCCTCAGGAGACGGAACCGTGATAACCGAAACAGCACCGATGACAACTTTTCTCAACACCAATCTAGACCTCTTTGCCCCTTGCGATTTCAAGGTGGCTGATCTTTCACCAGAAACTGTGGCGTTCGGTCGTAAAGAAATTGAAATAGCTGAATACGAAATGCCTGGGTTAATGGCACTTCGCGAACAATACGGTGAATCTAAACCACTTACAGGTGCTCGAATCACTGGTTCCTTGCACATGACAATTCAAACAGCTGTACTCATCGAAACACTTGTTGCACTTGGTGCTCAAGTGCGCTGGGCAAGTTGCAATATTTTCTCCACGCAAAACCACGCTGCTGCTGCAGTAGCGGTTGGTCCCAATGGCACGCCTGACAATCCACAAGGGGTTCCAGTCTTTGCTTGGAAGGGTGAAACGCTCGAAGAATACTGGTGGTGTACTTTCCAAGCACTAAACTGGGGTGACGGCAATTGCCCAAATCTTATTCTTGATGATGGTGGCGATGCGACTCTCGTTGTGCATAAAGGTGTTGATTACAACAAGTCGGGCACAGTGCCAACGAGCGAAGGTGCTGGAAGCGAAGATGAAAGAATTATTCTCGACATGCTCGCGGACGTGCAAGCATTGAACAACAAATTTTGGGAACAATACGCGGTTGAAGTCAACGGCGTGAGCGAAGAAACAACTACAGGCATTCACCGTATGTACCAAATGGCAAAGGAAAACACGTTGCTTTTCCCCGTCATTAACGTGAACGACTCTGTAACAAAAAGTAAATTCGACAACCTCTATGGCTGCCGACACTCTTGCGTAGATGGCATCATGCGTGCAACTGACGTTATGCTTGCTGGTAAAGTTGCACTCGTTGCTGGTTACGGCGACGTTGGCAAAGGTTGTTGCCAAGCACTCAAGGGACAAGGCTGCCGCGTCATGGTCAGCGAAATTGATCCAATTTGCGCGCTGCAAGCAGCAATGGAAGGCTACGAAGTCGTTCGTATGGACGATGTTGTGAGCAACATTGATGTTTTTATTACCACAACGGGCAACTTCAATGTCATTACTGCCGATCACATGTCCAAGATGAAGCACAACGCGATCGTTGGCAACATTGGCCACTTCGATAATGAAATCGATATGGCTGGCCTTGAAAAACTTGACGGTATCGAAAAAATTACTATTAAACCACAGGTCGACGAATGGAAATTTGCAGATGGTCACTCGGTTATCGTGCTTGCTGAAGGTCGTCTTCTTAATCTTGGTTGTGCAACTGGTCACCCAAGTTTTGTCATGAGCAACTCATTTACCAACCAAGTGCTCGCGCAAATGGAGTTACATGCAAACCATGGCAATTACGAGCACAAGGTCTACACTTTGTCGAAGAAACTTGACGAAATGGTCGCACGATTACATCTCGATCAACTCGGCGTGAAATTGACCCAGCTCACGAAAGAACAAGCTGACTATATCGATGTCCCAGTCGAAGGCCCGTACAAAGCAGAGCATTACCGATATTAAAAAACAACCTCGCGGCTTTTTATCTCTCGAACAGTGGAGCACTTGCGTGGACGCCTTGAATTATCGCAAGGCGACAATTTTGATGGATGCCACCACCGCAAAAACCTTCGAATTGCGTGTATGATTCGCCCTTCACATGAGCGATCGACTCACCCACGAATGCGGCCTTGCCTTTGTACGGCTACGAAAGCCACTGCACTACTACCAAGAGCAGTATGGTGATGCTGCGTGGGGACTACGAAAAACATATTTGCTCATGCAAAAACAATACAACCGCGGACAAGACGGTGCGGGGTTAGCAACGGTCAAATTTGATATGCCCGCTGGTGACAATTTTTTGCTTCGCGTACGATCCGACAAAAACAACGCCATTGAACGCATCTTCGATGTGATCACAGAAGACACCGCACAACTCAATAAAGCCATTTCTGCTGAAACTGAAATGGACGCAAAGCGCGCATGCCGATTCCTCGGCGAAGCCTACCTTGGGCACTTGCGATACGGAACACACGCAGGAAATTCCATGGCGATGTGCCATCCGTTTATTCGCAAAAGCAATATTGCAAGCCGAAACATAGCGCTCGCCGGCAACTTCAATATGACGAACTCGGGCGACCTGTTTAATCGACTCGTCGCGTACGGGCTCGACCCTGTCGGTGACAACGACACACAAGTAATTCTCGAAAAAATCAGCCACTTTCTCAACAATGAACACGAACGTCTCATCAAGCAACATGAAAATCTTGAAGGCCGTGTTCAAGCACAAACAGTTTCCAAAGAGCTCGACCTCGGTCGCATGCTCAAAAAAGCAGCGCAGTATTGGGATGGCGGTTATGTTTTCGCATCGCTCGTTGGCAACGGAGATGCGTTTATCTGCCGTGACCCTGCGGGCATCCGCCCTGCATTTATATATGTCAATGACGATGTTGTTGCATGCGCTTCAGAGCGCGGCGCACTTGCGAATGTGTTCAACGTTGATCCAGATGAAATCGAACAGGTCGCTCCGGGGAATATAGTTGTCATAAAACGGGACGGCTCGATTCATGCTTCTGAATTTACAACACCCCTCGAACAACGTCAATGTTCCTTTGAACGAATCTATTTCAGCAGAGGAAACGATCCGCTTATTTACAAGCAACGCAAACGTTTAGGTGCAAACCTTGCGCCTAGGGTAATGACCGTTCTTGGCAAAGACATTGAACGTGCGTTTTTCAGTTACATTCCAAATACTGCTGAAACTTGTTTCTTGGGATTACTTGAAGCAGTTGGCGGCGCACTTCGCTCACTTGAAGCGGATGTCATTTGGGATAAAATTCAAGACGGTTCAGTGACACGGACTGATTTGACAAAACTTAATCACACCCGTGTACAAGCAGAACTCATTGCACACAAAGACCAACGACTTAGAACATTTATTACGCACGATGCCGCAAGACGTGATTTAGTTTCACATATTTATGACATCACTCGTGGGCTCATCGAAAAAGACGACACACTGGTTGTTGTTGATGATTCCATTGTTCGCGGAACAACACTTCGCGAATCTATCATTACAAGTTTATCGCAACTGAATCCGAAACGCATTGTTGTTGTTAGCTCTGCACCTCCAATTATGTACCCCGATTGTTACGGCATTGACATGAGCCAGATAGGCAAATTCATCGCCTTCGAAGCGGCAGTAGCCCTAACGAAAGACGCTGGAAATGAATCAATTTTTGATGTGATCGCAACGAAGTGCCGGGAACAACTCGAGTTGCCTGTGCCGCAAATGCAAAACCAAGTCAAAGCGCTGTACGAGCAATTTTCGCTTAAAGAGATTTCGTGCAAAATTGCAGAACTCGTTCGGCCAACAGACCTCGACTGGAACGGCAAACTAGATGTCATTTATCAAGATGTTGAAGGGCTTCGCGCTGCAATGCCCGACTACACTGGCGACTGGTACTTTACGGGCGATTACCCTACGCCAGGCGGTAACGCTGTTGTCAACCGTGCATATCTACATTGGCACGAAGGTAACGACGCAAAACGTGCCTACTAATCTACCCTCGGTAGATAAAATCACTTGAAAGTGTTACGCAACTCGGGGTTGATAAGCTTATATGTTAACCGAGGTCTTCGTCGTCAATAACGCTTGTGAATCCGAATTTTTCACGCATTGACTCAATCATGATGTAAAAAATTGGAACGAAAACCAGACTTAAAAACGTCGCTGCAATCATGCCACCAAAAACAGTTGTACCAATAGAGTGACGACTGTTCTCCCCTGCTCCTGTTGCAATAACGAGCGGAACAACGCCTAAGATAAATGCAAGTGCTGTCATAAGAATTGGACGGAGTCGCAACTTTGCCGCGTTCATTGCTGATTCAACAATACCCATGCCTGACTCACGATTTTTCTTAGCAAACTCAACAATGAGTATTGCATTCTTTGAAGCAAGTCCAATCAAAAGTATCAAACCAATTTGCCCGTAAATATCTAAATCCAAACTTCGAACTTTTAATGCAAGCACCGCGCCTAAAATCGCAAGTGGTGCCGTAAGCAAAATCATAAATGGGATTGTCCAACTTTCGTACTGCGCAGAAAGAAACAAAAAGACAACAAGAATTGCTAATCCGAATATGATGGGAATCGCCTTGATTGCAGCGATTTGCTGGTACACAACATCAGTCCAAAGAAAGTCGTAGCCCTGAGGCAAATGCGCGACTTCGGCTCGGATGGCCTTAATGCTGTCGCCCGAACTAAATCCTGGCGAAGAACTTCCGATTACTTGCGCTGAAGTGTACATGTTGTAATGAGACAAATTTTCACTTCCTAGCACTGCCTGCACTTCAACGAGCGCTGACAGGGGAACCGCTTCGCCAAACGTATTCATCACTTCTAAGTTACCGATGTCTTGTGGAGTCCGACGGCTGCTACCTTCAGCTTGAACAATCACCTGGTACACCTTGCCGTATTTGTTAAAGTCGTTGATATATACAGAAGCCAAGTTGTATTGCAACACATCAAACAGTGTGGACAAATCGATATTCAGCATTTTTGCTTTTGTTCGATCAATATCAAGATGGTACATGGGAGCATCACTCGAGAATGAGGACATTGCAAATGCTATTTCATCTAAACCATCAATACGTTCAATAAAATCGTCCGTGACTTTACCAAGGGCCTGTGCACCTTGAGCATTTAAATCACGTATCTGAAATGCAAATCCACCGGTAGAACCAAGCCCCATAATTGCAGGCGCATTGAGCACTGTCGATTGCACCTTTTGCACTGCGTGGAACTTCGATCGCAAACTAGCCATAATGCCCCAGACGCTCAGCTCATCGGTCGTCCGGTCCTCCCAATTAGTTAAAATCGGGATCGCCATACCAGAAGAAGTTTTTGCAGTGAAGCCGCTCAAAAAATCCACACCTGTAATGACAACAACATCCTGAATGCCCGGCTGTGCCATCATGATTTCTGTCAATTCTTTAGCAGCGTCATCCGTTCGTGAAAGTGACATACTTGGCGGGCCTTCGAAACTGACGAAGAAATAGCCCTGGTCTTCTTCTGGGACAAAACCAGTCGACATGTGCAATGTGACATACCCCATTAGTACCGTCAAACCACAGAACACAAGCAACACAATCACCCACGCTTTGGATAATGATTGCACAAGCGAGGCATACCAATCACTGACTTTTTCAAACATCGTGTTAAACCATCTGAAAAACACAAAACGCTCTTCATTTTTTTTAACTCGAAGCAGTACGCCACAGAGTGCTGGGCTTAGTGAAAGTGAATTAATGGTTGAAAGGACCACACTAAATGCAATTGTCAATGAAAACTGGTTATACAGTTGACCACTTATTCCAGGCACAAACGACGCTGGAATAAACACGGCAAGCAATACCAATGAAGTTGCGATAATCGGACCTGTTACTTCCTTCATTGCAATCGCGGTTGCTTTACGTCGGGAAACATTGCCCTTTTCCATTTGCCGCTCAACATTTTCGACCACAACAATTGCATCATCCACAACTAATCCAATTGCTAGGACTAACCCGAGGAGAGTAAGCGTATTGATAGAGAATCCAAATGCCATCATGATCGCAAAAGCGCCAATAAGTGAGACAGGAATTGCGATAACTGGAATAATTGCTGCGCGCCAACTTTGCAAGAATATAAATATGACAAGCACAACAAGCCCCACCGCTTCAAGCAGTGTTACGACAAGTTCGACTAATGAAATGCGAACGAACTCAGAAGTATCGAATGTCATTTGATACGCTAAATCATCTGGAAAATTTTCCGCGAGCCGAGCCATCGCTTCTTTTACGCCTGCTGTAACATCCAAAGCGTTTGCCCCAGGCAATTGATAGATACCCATTGATGTTGCGGGCTTCCCACTAAGCGTGCTGTTTGATGCGTACGTCTGAGCACCAAGCTCAACCGACCCAATATCTCGGATGCGGACAACAGCGCCGCCATCACTGCGTACTATTATGTCGGCGAATTCGTCGACATTTTCTAGGCGACCTTTTGCCGTCAATTGAAACGTTGATGCGGTCGGGTCTTGCAATGGCAATGCCCCAACTTGACCGGCAACGATTTGCAAATTTTGCTTACTAATTGCTGACGCCACAGTCTCTGGTGTAATCCCCATAGCCGTCATCTTTTGTGGATCAAGCCAAACCCGCATCGCGTACTCTTTCAACCCAAAAATCGTAATGCTTCCCACGCCAGGCACACGCTTGAGTTCATCGTACAAATGAATGTCTGCGTAATTCCCCATGAAAACGCTGTCATACGTGTCTTTTTCTGAATACAAACTAACCACGGCGAGCATTGTGGTTGATTGTTTTGTAACTGAAACACCTGATTTTTGCACGATGCTTGGCAGGTTTGCCATTGCCTGGTCGACTCTGTTTTGCACGTCGACTGCAGCGATGTCAAGATCAGTGCCGATGTTGAAAGAAATCGTGAGCGACGAAGCACCATTGTTTGTACTGTTCGAAGACATGTACATCATGTTCTCGACGCCGTTTACTTGCTCTTCAATTGGTGTTGTGATGATATCTGCGACAACTTCTGAGCTTGCACCGGGATAGCCCGCTGTTACTTGCACTTGCGGTGGTGTGATTTCAGGAAACTGTGCAATTGGCAAAAGGAAAACACAAATGCCGCCGACCAACACCATGAGTATTGCAATACTCAAGGCAAAGATTGGTCTTTTGATAAAGAAGATGGGTGACACGAGCGTTATTCTTTCTCACTTGTTGCGTTCGTAATCGCAATTCGAGAGCCCGAACGCAAATTTGTCGCGCCTTCAACAATGACTTCTTCCCCGTCGTTTAATCCTGTGAGTACGTGTTGGTAACTCCCTTGGATAGCACCTACTGTCACAGGAGTAATAACCGCTGTGTTTTCTTCTGAAATCGTCCAAACAAAATAACTGCCCGGTTGTTGCATCACTGCTTTAAGTGGCACCATTACTGCCTTTTCAATCACTTGAAGTTGCAAACGAACGCCAACATACTGTCCAGGCAGTACACCCAGATCATTTATAAACTCGCCGCGAGCAAGAAAGGTCGATGTCGTTGACTTGATACTGTTATCAACAAACACAAGTGAACCTGTAACTTTATGTTTTGTGATCTCACTACTTTCAACAGAAGCTTGACCCTCTGAAGCGTTTTCACTCATTGTAATTTGCATCGGAAGCACATCCTTTTTCATCAACGATTGAATAATGACCAGCCTGTTTGCTGGAGGATGCAGTTCCACATACATTGGTGAAATTTGTGTTATGTTTGCAAGGCTGGCCTGTTTGCCAGGGCCAACAAGTGCGCCGACATCAACTGCAGTAGCACCAATTTTTCCAGAGATCGGTGCATATACCGAGCAATACTCTACGTTCAAGTCTGCAATCACAACGCCAGATTCTGCTTGTGCTACTTGTGCTAACGCTTGTTCAAGTTGTGTTTCCAATTTGTCAAAATCTTGTTTTGAGATTGCGCCTGTTTTTACAAGCGGTTCATTTCGGTCGAATTCTTTTTGTGCGTACGTTTCTTGTGCAATTGCAGAAGCAAGCAATGCCTCTGCCTGGAGTAACTGCGCGGTAAATTGCGTTGCATCAATTTCGTAGAGCAAATCACCTTCGAAAACAAACTGCCCTTCTTGAAAATGCCGCTCAGTCAACCAACCCTCAACTCGCGCTTGTACTTCTACTTGTTGCACAGATGCAGTTGTTCCTGGAAGAGACAAATACGTAGGCAAGGAACGAGCAGAAACTATTTCTGATGCAACACTCGTTGGCGGCGGCGCACTTGACGAACTATTCTTTTCTTTGCATGCGCTTAACATGCAAACAGCTAAACACAGAATTCCGATTCTACTCATTGCGTATTCCTCGCTTGCGAAGCCTCTGTAGATTCGCTGTTTTTCCAATCTCCGCCAAGAGCTTTATATAGGGAGACTACATTTTGTGAAACTGCGCCGGTTTTTTCAACAAGCATAATTTGACTGTTTATAAAATTGCGCTCTGCATTTAACACTGATTGCTTTTGGACAACACCCGCTTGCTCTTCGGCTTTTGTTAGCTTCATTGCTTCAAACAAGGAACTCGAAGCGTCATTCCAAGACTCTTGCACTTTGCCAGACTCCATTAAATTTGACAGGGATACTTCAACTTCAGCAAATGCACGCAACACTGCTTGCTCCCATGAAAGAAATGCGCTGTTTGTTTTTTCTTCTTGTAATTGCACTTGGCTTCGAATTCGATCGCCATTAAAAATATCCCAAGAAACCGATGGGCCAATACTCCAGGCCCTGCTGTCCCATCGAATCAAATCATTCGTCTCAGCTGCTTCGTATCCGAATGAGCCAGACAGCGATAACTTTGGATACAGGTTTGCCATTTTTGCGCCAACAAGCGCAGTCTGCGCTGCGAGCGTTCGTTCGGCTTCGCGGATATCCGGTCGACGGCGAAGTACATCAGCAGGAATACCAACTGCCACACTTGGCAAAGCCCTTGGAACAGGCAACTGTGTTGACAAATCATTCATGATTGCTTGTGTGTCTGTGCCCAGCAACACT
>CEOP01039000.1_pt1 | contig 11584 bp, 10 predicted proteins | sample 361301 | NCBI WGS metagenome assembly CEOP01 (sample SAMEA2619548, study PRJEB7988) | marine metagenome | biome: marine biome (ENVO:00000447); feature: deep chlorophyll maximum layer (ENVO:xxxxxxxx); material: "saline water (ENVO:00002010), including plankton (ENVO:xxxxxxxx)" | depth 55 m
CGGGGGTACGTTTGGCCAGTTACGGACAATTGCTTATCCACTGGCCACTCCATTTTTTCAGTAACCATCGCGTCAAGTGTTAGCACTTTTTCATGGTCGCCATCGAATAAATCAAGAAATGATGCCTGGGTACCTGTTGCACCGCGTACACCGCGAAATCGCAGAGTATCAAGGCGGAATTCAAGTTCTTCTAATGTGAGCACAAGGTCTTGCGCCCAAAGAGTTGCACGCTTGCCGACAGTTGTCGGCTGTGCTGGTTGATAATGCGTAAAGCCAAGGGTGGGTATATCGCGATACTCTTTTGCGAAGTTGCCCAAGTTGCAGATGACATGTGCCAATTTATTTGCTATCAGTTTTGTTGCGTCTCGTAACTGCAACATTTCGGTGTTGCAGTTCACGAACTGGCTTGTTGCGCCTAGGTGGATAATAGATCGTGCAGTTGGTGCAGCATCACCAAGCGTGTGGACATGTGCCATAACATCGTGGCGTAGTTCTTTTTCATATTCTGCCGCGGCATCGAAATCAATATCGTCGAGATGCGCTCGAAGTTCATTGATTTGAGCATCCGAGATATCAAGCCCAAGCGCTTGCTCAGACTCTGCAAGTGCCAGCCATAAACGGCGCCAAGTGCCGATTTTTCGTCTTGATGACCATATTTCTTGCATTTGCGGCGATGCATATCGCCCTGATAGTGGTGATTGGTATCCAGCGTGCTCGTCCATGCCCACATTGTACCTTGTGCCTCCTACTTGGTGTCTGACACCTCCGAGCCCCGATAGAATGAATGGGATGGCGTGGTTGACAGTACTTGGGATTCCAGCTGGGCTGTATGTTGCAAGCATAGTGGCTCTCATGAACGCATTGCTTGGTGAGAAGCAGAATCCTGTCCTTTTGCTCGCGGTAGTGGCACTTACCCTTGGCATCTATATATACCATCGAACAACGATTGTTTGCGTCGAGCCCATGCAGGAACGGCACCGAATCGCTATTGCACTTACAAAAAAACTACGCATACTTTCAACGATTCTTCTGCTGGTTTCCGCGCTTGTGTTTGCAACAGAAAAAACCGTTTTGTCGGGGATGGTTCTTTTAGCCATTCTTGGTGTTGTTGTGTACGGTAGAAAAACGTGTATTCAACCTCTGCGAAACAATGCATACATAAAACCGATTGCTGTGGGTTCATCCATTGCAGTTTTTGCTTGGGTGCTCAATGATTTTTCAAATACACCTTGGGTATTTCTTGCTTTTGTTTTACTGTGCAGTGCGGATGCCTTATTATGCGATTTGGTTGACCGTGCATACGACGCAGCATCCGGCTGCACAACGCTTGCGTTTCGATTAGGCGTCCATAAGACTTGGTGCTTTGCTGGCGTGCTTTACTTTTGTGCATTTCTCTGTTTAGGTTTTCCTTTTGGTTTGTTATTTATGCTGCTCTTGCCAATTCCGCTGCTTTGGCCTCCATTCACACGGATGTTGATCGATGTTCGACCCCTGCTCGTTCTCCTGCTAGCATATTCATTATGAATGGCGTTGACTGGACAATTGCATTAGTTCTTTCGTATCTTGCGGGTAGTATTCCTTTTGGTGTACTTATTGCAAGAACCAAGGGAGTGAATATTCGTGAACTTGGTTCGAAAAATATCGGCGCAACAAATGTTGGACGTGTTCTAGGGAAAAAATATGGATTGATTTGTTTTTTTCTCGACGTGCTTAAAGGCGCAGTACCTGTTTTAGTCGTTGGAATGGTTTCAAGTGTGTTCGGTCAATCGATTGAAGACACAGGCACAACTGATATGTTGTTATGGATTAGCGTTGCGCTCGCTTCGCTGCTTGGACATATGTATTCTGTTTTCTTAAAATTTGGAGGGGGCAAGGGCGTAGCGACAACATTCGGTGGCATGGTTGCAATGTGGCCGTTACTAACAGTTCCGGTATTACTTGCATTTTTTGCTTGGGTCATCACTGTGAAGGGGTCTAGAATGATTTCACTTGCGAGCTTGGTGGCTTCGTTCGTTTTGTTTGCAGATGCAGTGGCGATTGTCCTAATGCAGTCCACGCTGCAACACGCCTGGCCTTTGCTTGCGGTGACAGGGCTAATCGCATGTATGGTTTTTTGGAAACACCGATCAAACATTGGAAGAATAGCTCGCGGCGAAGAACCATTGATTGGAACAGCAAAGCCATGACCGTGTATTGCAACGAAGATGTTTCGCAAGACGCGTTGCAAATCGCTGATTGGGTTGTAAGCGAAAGCCTAGAGGCAATCGTGATTGGTATTGAGTCTGGTTGCAATACTATTTTTCTCGGCGAGGAAACATCAGTAATTCAACCAACATTGTTTGCGCCTTCAAAAGAAGAAGCCCTGCGTTTTATTCAAGCGAACGAACGGGTGCATTAATCGCCGAAGCACGTTCGCATAGCGCGGGCTGCACGAACAAAACGATGGTCGGGTGGAACAAGTCGCTGTTTATTTGCGGCTTCAAGAATGTCTTGTGACTCCATGTGTCCGTCTCGCAAACCAATCATAATGTTAAATTCGCCTTCGATTGCACGTTCAAACGCCGCAGTAGCAAATGTTGTTGCAATGACTCGGTCGGTCGCTGCGGGTTCGCCGCCACGCTGAATGTGCCCGAGTGTTGTGGTCCTGGTTTCTATCCCAGTGCGTCGTTCAATTTCATGCGCAACTTGCCTGCCGATGCCGCCGAGTCGAATGGGGTCTGGGCTTCCCTTAACACGCTGCGAAACAACTGGTTCGCCGTGTAAAGCGTGTGCACCTTCTGCACAGGCAATAATAGAAAAGCCACTTTGTTTACTTCTTCTTTCTTCAACAAAGGCGCAGATTTTATCCATGGTAAATGGAATTTCTGGAATTAGAATTACATCAGAACCTGAGGCAAGCCCGCTTGCAAGCGTGAGCCAGCCGGCGTTTCGTCCCATGAGTTCGCAGACCATGACTCGGTGATGACTGTTTGCAGTCGAATGTAAACGGTCGAGTGCCATGGTTCCAATGCGAGTTGCAGTCGTAAAGCCAATCGTAAGATCGGTGCCATGGATGTCGTTGTCGATAGTTTTAGGAACGCCGATGCAACGCAGCCCTGCTTCGACAAGTGGTTTGGTGCATGTAAATGTTCCATCACCGCCAATGACAAAAAGGACATCGATGCCGTGTTCTTCTACCGTTTGCATGCAACGGTCGACTGCATTCGTGTAGGTTGGTTTACCATTGGCGTCTTTGCCTTCGTAGTAATTTTCTGGTGAGCACTTGTTATTCGTGCCGAGTATTGTCCCGCCACGTGTGAGGATTCCAGAGAGAATGTTGAGGTCAAGTTGTATAACACGATTTTCAATGAGCCCCTTATAGCCATCGAGAATTCCGAGAACCTCGATGTCGCTGTGGAAGAGTGCCGCTTTTCCAATGCCCCTGATTGCAGCGTTCAATCCAGGACAATCACCGCCTCCTGTCAGTATTCCGATTCGTTTTATTTTTGTCATAAAGAGAGGGTTCACATACTTTGCTTTACAGGGCGAACAATCATTTCGCCAATCTCAACGTGGGGTGGTGTTTGTAAAACATAGACGATGCAATCTGCAATATTTTCTGGTGTCATTGCGCCTTCGACTCCATTCATTATAGTTTGCAATGCTTCTTTTGCAGGTTGGTAGGTGACAGATTCTGCAAGGTTGGTTAAAACAACGCCTGGCTCAATGGTGGTGACTTTGATTGCATTGCCGTCTTTTTTGCTTCGGTAACTTAAATCGGTTTGGAGCCCCTCACTAATTGCGCGAACGGCATGCTTTGTTGCGCAGTAGACGCCAACACCAGGGAATACTCTTCTTCCCGATTCTGAACTCATATTGATGACATGGCCATTTCCGCGTTCAAGCATATGGGGCAGAACCGAAGCGATTCCGTATAACACTCCTTTGATGTTTGTATCAATGGTGTTATCCCAATCTTCTACTCTGCATTTCGTCATTGAGGCCATCGGGAGAATGCCGGCATTGTTGATGATTGCATCAATTCGTCCAAACTTTTCGAGTGCGGTTTGAGCAACTCGCTCTACGTCAGTTTGATTTCGCACATCGCACTCGACAGGGACAACGTTTTTTCCAAGTTCTGAAGCAAGTGTTTTGATTTTCTCAAATCTTCGAGCTGAAATGACAAGCCCTTTTGCATGCGGGGCAAGTTTTCTTGCAATCGCTTCCCCGATGCCACTCGAAGCGCCAGTAATAATGGCAACACCATCCCATTGTTTGTCGCGTTGTTCCTTCATATCAGATACCATCCTACCATTACTATGACAGACAACAAACCACAACAACAAGATGAATCCCAACTCGTTGCCGCAAGGCGCGCAAAAATGGGTCGCTGGATTGACGATTACGGTGTGTACCCTTGGGGAAACCGTGAAGACAACCTAAGTTCGCTCGAAGACGCAAGGGCGGTATTCGATCAAAGTGCACATGACGCATTCAAGGAGAACAGTGAAAACGATGCTCGCCCCCGCGTGAAGGTGGCGGGCCGATGCGTTCAACATCGTGCTATGGGTAAACTGACCTTCCTTGTTATTCGAGATGATTCTGGCGATTTACAAATCAGTTGTTCAAAATCGGCGATGCCAATCGAACAGTTCAAGGTTGCAAGCAAACTTGATTACGGCGATATCGTTGTTGCAGAAGGTGCGATGGGAATGACAAATAAGGGAGAAATTTGTGTCTGGGCCGATTCGTTCGGTCTCGCATGCAAATCACTTGCGCCACCACCAGAAAAGTTCCATGGTTTGAGCGATGCAGAACTTCGATACCGGCAGCGGTATGTAGACATGTACACAAGCGACGATACGATTAAAACGTTTAAAACGCGTTCTCGTATTGTGTCAACAATTCGTTCATTTATGCACGACGAAGGGTATGTAGAAGTTGAAACCCCAATGATGCAACCGGTTGCTGGCGGTGCTGCTGCGAAACCATTTGAGACACATCACAATGCGTTAGGCATTCCGTTGTTTTTGCGAATTGCTCCCGAGTTGTACCTAAAACGACTGCTCGTGGGCGGGATGCGAAAAGTTTTTGAGATAAACCGTAATTTTCGCAACGAAGGTGTTTCTCGAAAACATAATCCAGAGTTTACGATGCTCGAGTCGTACCAAGCATTTGGTGACTGCGAAACAATGCTTGAACTAACGGAAGAAATGATTCGTTCAGCGGCAAATGCAGTTGGTGATGCTTCTTCAATGCAATTTGGTGATCATGTTATAGATTACGCAAAACCATTTGACAGAGTTGGCTACGGTGAGGTATTCGAGCAGGCGGTTGGCTGTTCTATGCACGATGAAGCCGCTATTCGAGCAAAAGCAAAAGAACTTGGGTTTGGAGATGCAGATTCCAAAAATCACTGGCTTCTTGTGAGCGATTTGTTTGATGGCTATGCAGAGCCAATGCTTAATCCGAGTCGCCCAACATTTGTGACCGATTTTCCGAGTGCTATTTCACCATTGACGCGTCCACATGAAAACGAGGAGACGCTTTCACACCGCTGGGAGCTTTTCGTGGGTGATATGGAAATTGCAAATGCATACACTGAGTTAAATGACCCAGATTTACAACTTCAACGTTTTACAGAGCAAATGCAAGGCGCGGACGATGAAGTGAACGCCTTTAGATCGCTTGATGATGATTTTATCCACGCTTTGCGCGTAGGAATGCCGCCAGCAGGTGGCCTTGGCCTTGGCATTGACCGCTTAGTTATGTTACTTACAGGAATGGAATCAATTCGCGATGTCATCCTCTTTCCACTCATGCGACCACAGGAGCAGACCGATGAAGCTGATGCATAAATTTTTCTTTTTTCTTCTCTTCCTTTCGTCTACATGCTTTGCAGATTGGACGACGCAAGAAGACATTTGGTACAGCGTGACGATCGACGGCAAGAAATCTGGTTGGGCGCATGAACTCGTCGAAGTCGACGGAGAGACCAAAAACGTTCGTTCGAGCAAAGAACAAAACATGACACTTTCGCGAGGTGGCATGGAAATTTCCATAACAGTTTCTTCATCGTTTCTAGAAACAGCAGACGGTAAACCAATTTCAGTTCAATCGTTGCAAGAAGCAATGGGCATGGTGCAAGAAACGACGTGGGTCTTTGGCGAAACAACTTTGGAAATGACAACGGCTGCTGGTGGAGAACCAATAATAAAAACAGTTCCTCTTCCTAAAGAAGCATGGCTTACCCCGCAATCGGTGAAGAACATGTTTAATGAAAAGATGGCAAGTGGCGCAACGGCGATTACATACCAAACGATGACTGCAGAACTTGGTCCTTCAGTTGTTACAGTCGTCATGACAAAAACGGGTGAAACAAAACGCTTTATTCTTGGCGAAGAACGCACAGTCACCGCCTGGGAAACGGTGAATGACAAGATGCCCGTTACAGGCACGGAGTTTTATACAACAGAAGGATTGCACGTCGGGTCTTTAGTGGATGCAGGGTTCGGTGCGATTGAAAATTTCATAATGACTAAGTTTGATGCTCTGTCACCAGTGAACGAAGTTCCTGAACTAATGGTGAGTTTATTCGTTGAACCAAATGAGCCGATTGCCAAAGAAGCAACCAGTTTGACGATGAACATCACGACAAAGGATGGCACAAAAGTAGCGTTGCCATCGGTGGGCATGCAACGTGTGACGAATAATGAAGATGGATCTGCGACACTCGTTGTTGATTTAAGTTTCGCTTTAGAAGCGACGAAATTTGACAAGGTTAACCCCGCGTACCTTGCGCCATCAGCTATTTGCGATGGCTCTGATGAAGCAGTGCTCGCAATTGCGCATGAAGCACTCGATTCCCTTCCTGAGGGCGCGACGCAAAAAGAACAAGCCCTTGCTCTACGCACAAAAGTACACGCATTTATAGATGAAAAAAATATGTCGACTGCATTCGCGTCAGCGTCGCAAGTTGCGCGCACAAAAGAAGGCGATTGCAGTGAGCACGCGGTACTGCTTTGCGGAGTATTGCGCGCGGCAGATATTCCCTCACGAGGGGTCATGGGCATGGTGTATGTACCGAACCTTGGCGGACCAAACGGTGTGTTTGGCTGGCACATGTGGTCACAAGCATTGCTCGATGGAGCATGGGTGGATCTTGACGCAACGTTAAAGACCCCATTTAGTGTTGGGCATATTGCAACAGTAACGACTTCGCTCGCTGATGAAGATTTTGCTGCAGAGATGGGCGGCATTATTACAACCATTGGTAATCTTGAAGTAGAAATTTATAGCTCTGAAAACGAATAATGGATTTTGCTTTGCCAACTCGCAGTGAAGACGGGCATAAGGGAACGTTTGGGAGTGTGTGTGTCATAGGTGGGCAGCGAAGCGAAGGTGGCGTTGTTATGCTTGGCGCTCCAGCACTTGCGGCAAATGCAGCGATACGAAGTGGTTGCGGTAAAGGAATTCTTGCAATGCCCCAACCAGTGTTGCAACACGGGCTGCTTCTTGCGCCGACAGTAACGGGCATAGAATTGCCCGTTGACGAAGTGGGTCGCTTGCTTCCAAGTGCCAGCATCGAAGCACTTGATGCACACGTTTCTGATTGCCGGTGTTTGGCGATAGGCCCTGGTTTTGGCAGTGAATGGCCACAGCAACAACTTGTTGCGACATTACTCTCTCGTGAAAACAGACCGATTGTTCTTGGCGCCGATGGACTAAACGCGCTTGCAAAACTTACATATGGGCAACTTGATTTACGTGCCCCAACTATTTTGGCGCCGCATGTTGGAGAATACAACCGATTGGCTGAAGCAATGGGTATTCACGCTGATGCGCAAAATCAAGTGGAAGCTGCAGAAGCGCTTGCCCAAGCATATGGTTGTATTGTGGTGTTAAAAAGCGACGTTACAGTGATTTCGGATGGCGTTCGTTCAGTAGAAGAATCGAATGGAAGTGTTATCCTCGCAACCGGTGGTACTGGGGATGTGCTGACGGGAATTATTTCTGGCATACTTGTGCAATTCGGTAAGGATTGCATTTCACATTTGTTTGATGCCGCGGTTCTTAGCGTTCGTGCGCACGCAATAGCGGGTGACTCATTTGCGGCAGAGCACGGGAACACAGGTATGCTTGCAACAGATTTACTTCAGCGAATACCAAGTGCGATTGCTACACTACGCGCATGAGTTCAACAAAAGTATCGGAGATGACAGGGCAGGGGTTTGTTCATGGTGTGTACGCCCTTGTTAACCCACAAATAGGCACCACTCGCAACGGTGAGCCGTTTCTTAAATGCCTGCTTCGCGATGCAACTGGCGAAGCGATAGGTCGCAAGTGGCGTTTCAACTCAGCAACTATGCCAGAGATTACATCAACTGGTTTTGTTGGAATTGAAGGCGAGCAAGAGATGTATCAAGATAAGTTGCAAATAAAAATCACTGATGTTTGGATGCACCAACCATCGACAGAAGAATTGACAGAACTGCTGCCAAGTACTCGAAAAAATATTGAAGCAATGTTCGCAGAAGTAACGGCACTCATTCAATCACTCGAACATCCTGGAGCAAAAGCACTCGGTGCTGCATACCTTGATGATGCTGACATGATGCGTAACTTTAAAGTTGCGCCTGCCGCGATGCAAATCCACCATGCATGGATAGGTGGCCTGCTTGAGCATTCGCTTCAACTTATGAAACTTGCTGATGCAATGTTGCCGAACTATCCACGTTTGAATCGCGATATTATCTTGCTTTCACTCTTCATTCATGACATGGGCAAAGTGGAAGAGCTTCGCTGGGACCGTGGATTTGAATATACGCGCGAGGGAAATTTGATTGGGCATATTGCCCGCGGAGCGATGTGGCTTGAAGGTAAAGCGAAGGTCGCAGAGAAAAATCTTGGCGAAACTTTGCCTGACGGTTTTCTAACGGTGATGCAACACATTGTGCTTAGTCATCATGGATTACTCGAGCATGGTGCAGCGAAGTTACCATCGACACCTGAAGCAATATTTGTTTCACAACTTGATAATCTCGATGCCCATACACAAACGGCGCTGGATTGCGCCCGGCCTTGGGAACAGGCAGTGGCTGGCAATGAAGCGTTTACTGACCGTTTATGGTCCTTAAACACGAAGCTCTACCGTAAAGACCCACTGAAAAACGCTTAGCTAGCAACGCGCGGCAACTTTTTTCAAGTATTTGGAACTTTTTGTTTTGCAATACGGATGTTTTTCCCTATTCTTGATGTACTTGAGGCTTTTGGCGCATGCGCCATTTTAAAGGAAAAACCAAACATGTTTAGTGCTCTAATTATATCTACGTTTTGTTCAGCATCTCTGATGTCTGCTGAGGCACGACTTCCAATCGAAGTCATTCCAGTGAAGGAAGTGGCGCCACTTGATTACGCAACATTGTTTGAAGATGATATTGAGCGTGATAAAAACGGTGCGCCGTTGCATTTTGCTCAACCGACACTTGTCTCTATTACTCCCGCTTCTCACGGAATTTGGGAACGCCTGCACGATTCAACAATGCGGTGGTCGTACCGGTTGCGATGCGAAAATGCTCGCTCGATGAATCTTGGCTTCTCAAAATACACCATGCCACAAAGTGGCACGTTGACAATTACAAGCACAGCGGGCAATTTTCAAATTCGACCATTTACATCCGAGGATAATAAAGATCACGGCGAATTGTGGACACCTATTGTTCCTTCAAACGAAGTGATCATTGAAATTGTTGTTGATGTAGATGAACAAAAAGAATTGTTGCACGCAATAGAACTTGGTTCGATTAATGCAGGGTATCGAGGATTTAAAAGTAACGAAGGTCGTGGATCTTCTGGTGCATGCAATATTGATGTGCTTTGTTCAACTGGCGATGACTGGTGGGATGAAATCCCATCCGTTGGCGTGTACACACTTAGTGGGTTCTGGACTTGTACCGGAGCCATGATTAACAATACAGCACAAGACCAAACCCCGTACTTTCTAACGGCAAACCATTGCGGGCTAACGAGCAGTTCAGATTCATCCATCGTGGTGTATTGGAATTACCAAAACTCCTACTGTCGAACACCCGGAAGTGGTGATAGTGGCAGCAATGGTAATGGTCCATTGAGCCAATTCACTTCCGGTTCTACTATGCGAGCAACACGTAGTTACACAGACTTTACCTTGACAGAATTGTCATCTGCACCAAACGCATCATGGGAAGTTACATGGTCAGGTTGGTCTCGTTCTTCAAGTACTAGTGGCGTTGGTGCGGGTATTCATCACCCGTCAACAGCGGAAAAAAGGATTTCCATTCCTGACTACAGTTCAGCAAGCGGCGAATACTGGAACGTGAACTGGGCAGAAGGCACGACAGAACCAGGCTCATCTGGTTCACCTCTCTATGACAGTAACCATAGAATCGTTGGGCAACTCTGTTGTGGTTCAGCTGCTTGCGGGAATGACGCCAATGATTATTACGGTCGGTCCCTTGGACTTTCTTGGAGTGGAAGTGCTTCAAGCAGTTTAAGTTCCTGGCTTGATCCGACTGGGTCTAATGCTCAGTACCTTGATACGTACAACCCAGCAGCCGCGCCAGTTGGCGCGTGTTGCATTCAAGCCGCTGGTGCGTGCCTTGAATTGCGTGAAGCGCAATGCATTTCTGGCGGTGGTGATTACCAAGGCGACGCAACTGCATGTGTAAGTACTGATTGCCAATTGTCTATTGGCGCTTGTTGTATTGAAGCAGCGCAAACATGTGTTGTCGTTTCATCATCAAACTGCAACGTTGGCGGCGGTGTCTATCAAGGCAACGACACAACTTGCGCAGACGCGAATTGTTTTCCGCCTGATTGTGCATCCGATGTAAATGGTGATGGCACAACTGATGTGAGCGACATCCTTACACTTGTTGGCGCATGGGGAACTAACAACGCTGATGCAGATGTCAACACAGACGGCACAGTAAATGTCGCGGACCTTCTCATCTTGATTGATGGCTGGGGTCCTTGTTAAACAATCCCGCGGGTCGTTTAACCCTTAGGATTGGTAACTGTAGGCAAGAATGCGCTTGACAGTTTTTACACGAGCGTTGCAGACTGATTAAAATCGCTTGGCACAAGCAACAGAAGCGAGTCTTCTTTTGTGAGTGTTCTGTCTGATGGAGGGTTGAAAAAATGCTCACCGTTTAGTGAACGGACAGACATAACAACGCCATTATGTTGTTTGTGTATCAGTAATTCTTCGAGCATCTTTCCTTCTGCTTCAGGGTGGTCATTCAGTGACACTTCCACCATCATGTGTTCGCCTCGAAGGGCAATTTGTGAAAAGAATTCGTGTAAGTGCGGAGAGGTCAATAAAGATGCAAGCAGGTTTGCTGCAGACTCGCCTGGAATAACGACGTCGTTTGCGCCAGCGCGCTCAAGCCATTGCTTTGAAGACTCATGTTCACCCCTGGCAATAATTCGTATCTTGCTGTTGAGTTCGCGTGCAACCATACAGATAAAAACATTTTTAGAATCCTCCGAAAGTGCGGCGATGATGCCAGTGGCACTAGTGATTTGCGCTTGATGAAGAGGGAGGTCTCCATCTGTTGCATCGGCT
>CEOP01039696.1_pt1 | contig 11576 bp, 12 predicted proteins | sample 361301 | NCBI WGS metagenome assembly CEOP01 (sample SAMEA2619548, study PRJEB7988) | marine metagenome | biome: marine biome (ENVO:00000447); feature: deep chlorophyll maximum layer (ENVO:xxxxxxxx); material: "saline water (ENVO:00002010), including plankton (ENVO:xxxxxxxx)" | depth 55 m
CCAGCTACTTCACCTTGTTGGTCATCTCTTCCACAAACTCTGAATACGTTTGGTCCACCTTTATCAGTGAACGCTGGGTTCGTAGATGCTGGTGAAACTTGAATGATTCCTTCTTCAGTGTAAACTTTTGAAGCAGGTATTGAAGAACCTGAACAGAAATGTCCCGCAACATAAGCAACCTTTTGACCAGCAAATTTATTTGCTACTGCCACAGCTTGTTTAGGGTCGCAAGCATCATCTCCAATTACTAATTTAACTTTTTCTCCAAGGATACCACCTCTTGCATTAACATCTTTAAGCCACATCTCCGCTCCAGCTTTTAACTGAGAGCCAAAAGAAGCATACTGACCACTCATAGGTCCAGCAGAAGCAACTGTGATGTCAGCTTTTACTGATAAAGATCCAAGCATTAAAAAAGCAGCAATCAATGAGATTGTTTTTTTAATTGTTTTGAACATATTTTTTCCTTTTGATTATTAATTAATTAATAACTTATTAAACACCGATGATTTGATATTGTAAATGGTCAATTATGTTAAACTGAGCCTAATTTTTAGCTCCACCTTCAAGATAAGCAGCTTGTATATCTTGATTTATCAATAATTCTTTACCTGTGCCTTCTATAGTGACTTTTCCATTAACTAAAACATAGGCTCTATCTGCTAATTCTAAAGCTTTTTTTGCATTTTGCTCTACCAAAAATATTGTTACCTTTTTTTCCTTATTAATGTTTTTGATTGCTAAAAAAATTTGATTAACTAATTTTGGAGCTATTCCTAATGAAGGTTCATCTAACAAAAGAACTTTAGGTCTGTTCATTAATGCTCTACCTATTGCTAGCATTTGTTGCTCACCTCCAGAAAGAGTTCCACCTCTTTGAGATTTACGATCACTTAGTACAGGAAACAGATCATAAACTTCTTTTATATCAGTATTAAAATGTTTACCTTTTTCATTTGCGTGAGCTCCTAATTTCAGATTTTCTTCGACGGTCAGTCGAGAAAAAATTCGTCTTCCTTCTGGCGCTTGAGCTATACCTAAATCGACTATAGTATGGGGCTCATACTTTTCAATATTTTTACCTTCAAATACAATTTCTCCTCTCTTAGCTTTATTAACTCCACTAATTGTCATAAGTAAAGTTGACTTCCCAGCACCATTAGATCCTATTAAAGAAACAATCTCTCCTTCTTTTATATCTATATTCACACCCCTTAATGCTTGTATTTTTCCATAAAATGTCTCAACGTTAGAAATCTTTAACATTATTCATCAACTCCCAAATAAGCTTCAATAACTTCTTTACTTTTCTTTGTTTCAGATGGAGATCCTTGAAAAATTTTTTTTCCATAATTCAATACTACAACGTGGTCTGATATTCCCATAACTACACTCATGTCATGCTCAATTAACAAAATTCCAGTTTTTTTGTCATTCTTTATAAATTCTAAAAGATTGTTTAATTCAGATGACTCTTTCGGATTTAATCCAGCCGCTGGCTCATCTAAGCATAATAATTTTGGTTCAATGCACATAGCTCTAACAATTTCTAATTTTCTTTGATCCCCATAAGGTAGGTCTCCTGCGTTATCATCTGCTCTGTTTGTTAAACCTATAATATCAAGCCAGTATTTTGCTTTTTCTACAGCTTCTCTTTCTTTATCTTTATATCTTTTAAGATTTAAAATTCCGAATATAGAGTACCCGGAAGCTACCATAAGTTCATTATGTTGAGCCACAAGCAAATTTTCTAAAACTGACATTGCGGGGAACAGTCTTATGTTTTGAAAAGTTCTGGCTACTTTTGCTTTATATGCAATTTTATAATCAGTAAACTTTTTAAGTGCTAATGTTTCATTGTTCTTATTCAAAAACATTTCACCATTAGTTGGTTTATAAAAACCAGTTAAACAATTAAATACTGTTGTCTTACCCGCTCCATTTGGGCCTATTATGGAAGTTATTTCGTTATTGTTGGCAGTAAAAGAGAGATTATCAATAGCAGTTAATCCTCCAAATTTCATAGTAAGATTTTCTACTTTAAGTAAACTTTTATTCATTTTAAATGATCCTTGAGTGTTATAGTGGGTTTTCTATTTGCTAAAATTCCCTTTGGCTTAAATATCATTATTAAAACCATTGCCCCTCCAAATGCAATCATTCGATATTGTTCTAAATCTCTAAATATTTCTGTAATTCCTATTAAAAAAATTGAAGCAAGGACGACCCCTGTTTGAGATCCCATTCCCCCAAGCACTACTATGGCAACAATAATTGCGGACTCAATAAAAGTAAAACTTTCTGGGCTAACAAATGCTTGTCGAGTTGCAAAAAATGAACCTGCGAAACCACCAAATGTTGCTCCAATAGCAAAAGCAGTAAGTTTTGTATTAGTTGGATTAACCCCGAGAGATTTACATGCGATCTCATCCTCTCTTAACGCCTCCCAAGCTCTGCCTACTGGTAATTTTCTTATTCTAAGAGTAAAATAATTAGTGATCAAAGCTAGAATTAATATTAAATAGTATAAAAATATTATTCTATGCATTGTAGAATATTCTAAATTAAAAAATGTATGGAAAGATGACTCTCCTTCATCTGGAAATTTTTTAAAAGGTAAACCGAAGAATGAAGGTCTGGGTATTCCGGTAATTCCATCGGGACCATTTGTAACCTCATACCAATTAATTAAGATTATTCTTATAATTTCTCCAAATCCTAAAGTTACGATTGCAAGATAATCTCCTCTTAATCTCAGAACTGGAAAGCCAAGTAATATTCCAAAAAAGCCTGCAAAAACACCTGCTAAGGGAAGGCAAATCCAAAAAGACCATCCAAATGTTGTTGCAATCAGCGCATAAGAATAAGCTCCAACCGCATAGAAAGCTACATATCCAAGATCAAGTAAGCCCGCCAATCCAACTACAATATTTAGTCCCCAGCCAAGCATTATGTAAGTTAAGATCATAATAGATACATCTAAAACATATCTGTCTGTGAACGGTAAAAAGGGAAAAACAATTGCAAACAATACTCCTGTTATTGCAAATTGTTTTCCTTTATTATCCATATAGTAAGAAATTGAAGAAGTAATTCTTGTAATAAATTTTGCTTCCTTTTGCCTGAGGGAATTTAAACCAATTAAAAACCTACCAACTATACAAGCAGCAACCAATAAAACTACAATAGTAACATGCGGGGTTACGAATAAACCTTGTCCTTTTGAAGATGTTTTTAATCCTACAATTGGTCCAAATAAGGCTAAAGATATTAACCCAGTGAACAAGCTATCTTTGATTAATGTTTTAAAATCTAATGATGTCATCATTATACTTTCTCAATATCTGGTTTGCCTAAAAAACCTGTTGGAAAAAATATCAGAGTTATAATTAACACGCTAAAAGCTGCTACATCTTTATATTCTATAGAAATATAACCAGACCACATTGTTTCTATTAAACCAATTAATAATCCACCAAGCATAGCACCTGGTAAAGAACCAATTCCGCCGAGAACTGCAGCCGTAAAAGCTTTAACTCCAGCTAAAAAACCAATATAAAAGTCTATAACACCATAGTATAAAACAAACATCATTCCTGCCACAGAAGCTAAAGAAGATCCAAGAATGAAAGTTATTGAGATGGTCCTATCTACATTTATTCCCAATAAAGAGGTCATAGTTCTGTCTTGTTCGCAAGCTCTTTGGGCTCTTCCTAAATCTGTTTTTGTTATAAGCAATGTAAACATACTCATTAAGACTATAGTAAGTATAACTATAAATATTTGAAGATAACTGACTGTTACAACGAATTCAGAATTCTTAAAAAACTCTAAACCCCCGGAAATTAAAGGTTGTAAAGGTTTCACTCTTGCTCCTTGAGCAACCTGAACATAATTTTGTAAGACGATTGACATTCCTAGTGCAGAAATTAGTGGCGCTAATCTAAAAGATCCTCTTAGGGGTTTATAAGCTAATTTCTCAACAGACCAACCATAACAAGCAGTAAACAACATAGATATTAATAAAACTAAAAATAAAACAACCGGAAGAGCTATTCCAGTTAAACCAAATAATACAAAGGCAATTAGCGCTATAAATGCTCCAATCATGAATATATCTCCGTGGGCAAAATTTATCATTCCAATAATTCCGTATACCATGGTATATCCTATTGCTATCAGGCCGTAGATTGAACCAAGTGTAATACCATTGATTAACTGTTGAATAAAATATTCCATAACTATTTGCCTACCCGTCTATTAATACTTTCTAAAGCTTTAATAAATTTTGAAAAAAACTTGTCTTTCTTTAAATTTTTAAGTACTTGCTCATTTAGACCCTTTGGGGTTTGAGAGTCAATAACAAGTTTTTTAAATCCTTGGTTCTTTTTTAAAAAAGCATCCTGACTTAATGCTAAAAATAATTCTGAAATATATTGATTTGAAATTTTTCTTTTTATTCCTTTTTTTATAAGCCAACTAGAACTTACATTCAATAATTCGTAGAACGCTGCCATTATTGATGCTGTCGCCCAAAATTTATAACTAAGATTTTCTTTTCCTATTTCAATTACAAGTCCCAATTTTTTAAAAAAATTTTTTGCAGATTTATTTGGTGGACATAGAATTATAGGCCCTTTATTAATTTCTATAGGAGGTAAAGGTATCGCTCTAACTATGTTTTTGTTTTTGGTAATTTTAGTTAATTTATTTAAATTTATAGTTGAAATTAAACTTATAATCTTTTTATTTTTAGGAAATGTCAATTTAGGTAAAATTTTATTACCTACTGTAGGAGTTACTCCTAAGAAGATTGTTGATGAATTATTAATAATATCTTGATTGTCTTTAAGAATCCTTACTTGCCTAAACTTTCTTTTAAGTTTTTTTGCTATATTTTTATTTCTTGAAGATATATAGATTCTCTTAATTTTGAGCTTTGACTTAAAAATACCATAAATAATGGAGGATGAGATTTTTCCAGTGCCTATAAAACCTATAATCATAAACTATGCAGAATAACCAAGCAATTCCATTTAATAAAGAAAATTTTAAACAAATCTTATCTAAAGAATTTGCACTGGTGATAATTATATCAATACCCAGTGCAATGATTGCAGAATATTTTGATATACCTTTAGCTTGGTTTTTAGGTCCAATGTTGGTTACTTCTCTTGCTTCATTAATTGGTTTTAAAATAAAAATGCCGAAACTAGTATTGAGCTCAATATTAATATTCTTAGGACTGTATATTGGTAACTATATAGACAAAACTTTATTCTCTCAAATACATCAGTGGGCATGGACTTCATTTATCATGTTAGTTTATATAGTTATAAGTGTTTTATTAGTTTCAAAATATTTACAAAAATTTTCAAATTATGATAAAAAAACTTCAATTTTTTCTGCTGCGCCTGGTGCTCTAGGTCCTTTAATGATTTTAGCAGAAGATGAAAAATCTGACCTGAGTCAGGTAGCAACCTCACACTTAATAAGATTAATTATAATTATTACTGTTTTTCCTTTTATTGTTAATAGTATGCATGAAGCCAGTGATACAGTAGTTAATAATACTATCATTGAAAATCAAAATATATATCATTTATTAATATTAATTTTTTTTTCTATTATCTTAATTTTAATTTTTGATAAGCTTAAAATTCCTGCTGCACTTCTTACAGGAACTTTGGTTGCTAGTGGTTTTCTTCAAGTATCAGAATTAGCATCTTATAAATTTTCACCAAATATAATTAATTACTGCTTGTTAATTCTAGGGTCTTCAGTTGGATGTAGATTTGCTGATAAATCTTTCAATGAAATTATTAAAAATGCGCTGCACAGTTTTGTTGCAACATTCATGTTGGTTGTTTTAGGTTTGCTTGCTGCTTGTGTGGCGGGAATGTTAATAGATAAAAATTTTTTTACACTTCTTCTTTCATATTGCCCTGGTGGGATTTATGAAGTAGCGGTGATTGCAATTTTCTTTAATTTAGACCCTGAGTTTGTGGCCTTTCATCATATAATAAGACTTTTAATGATTTTATTTATTGTTCCTGTAATACTTAGAATTATAGAAAAAAAAACCTAATTTAAATCCTATCATTTTGACATTGATACAATTTTTAATGTAACATAAATATTATGAGTAGTTTTTTAGATTTTATAGCAAGGCTTTTTATCTCCTCTGTTTTTTTGTTTTCTGGTATAAATAAGATTTTACAATTTGACGGTACTGTTCAGTGGATGGAGGGTTTTGGAATACCAGGTTTATTATTAATTCCAGCAATAATTATTGAAATAGTTTTTCCTATTTTAATAATAATTGGTTATCAGACAAAACTTGCAGCTGGTATGTTAATTATATTTTGTCTGTCTACAGCTTTTATATTTCACTTTGACTTTTCTAATCAAATGCAAGTTATTGCGTTTTTAAAAAATTTAGGACTTTCTGGTGGATTGCTGTTCTTAGCAATTAATGGTCCGAAAGGTTTAGTTTTAATTAAGAAAAAAAAATACGTCAAACTTTAAGCTTTCACAAAAAAAGTACCGCGTATTCTTAAAAGCTCTCTACTCAAATTAGTATTTTCCTTAAATGCTTTTCTTCCATGGAGCCAAAAATAATTATTGGAAAAAATTATTGACCCAACTGGAAGTGGAAGTTCTATTTTATTTTTACTTTCCTCTAAACAGTCTGATAGTCTTTGTAAAAATAATCCTTGTTCCATATTTATTGGTTCGGGAAATTGATCTATATATGAAATAATTGGCATATTATTTTTATCTTTAGAAAATATTGGATGTTTTACTTTATATTCAATATTTTTACTTTTTGGAGATCCCCAAATAAAATTTTGATGTCCTGTTGGATTGTTGCTTAGTTCATCTAAATGTTCCCAATCGTCCAAATGTAGAATTACACTTTCTCCTCCTAAAACTCCTTGTTCCTCCATTTTTGTCATTATAAGCCAGTCTGTCTTTTCATTAACATAAGTTCCGTCGGTGTGTAGATCTAAATTTGTGTAAGCTTTTCTTAAGTAAGAGTCACTAGAGTCTTGATGTTTAACGTAAAACCTTGCGTAATACTTGTCGGTCATTGAATCGAAATTTGGATTACCAACAAGATAAGCTAAGCCAGTAGAGAGTTTTACTAAAAAATCCTTATCGAATTTTTTATTTTTAATTTCTGGCTCTATAATAACTGTTCCTGTTTCTCTGTCATTTAAGATTTCAATTAAACTTTTACTTAAACTATTTTGAAAAACTTCATCTAAACTTTTAGCTAACGAGAATCTTGAAAAAGGCTTGTACTCTAAAGAAGTTATATTGTGTTTATTAAAAGGAAAAATTAGCTTATCTAAAAGTTCTTCTTTAATATTTATAACTTTAATTCTCTTTGATTTCTTATGATTTTCAATCTTTAAAGAGCCATTACTCATTATTAAAGTTTAGCTAATTTACAAATAAGAGTAAATATTAACTATATTAATTTTTTCTTTTAAAATATAATAAAATTATGAGCATAAAATACCCAAGAGATATGGTTGGTTATGGGCAAAAAGATTTAAGGATTAATTGGCCTAACAATGCCCGTTTGGCTTTACAAATTGTTTTAAACTACGAAGAAGGTTCAGAAAATTCTGTTTTGCATGGTGATAAATCCTCTGAGACTTTCTTATCGGAAATTATTGGTGCCCTACCTATAAAAGGTAGACACATAAATATGGAGTCATTATATGAATATGGCTCAAGAAGAGGTTTTTGGAGAATTCATCAATTATTTAAAAATAAAAAAATCCCAATTACAATTTTCGGTGTTGCAATGGCTTTAGAGAGAAATCCTGAGGTTTGTAAAGCAATCATTGATGCAGATTATGAAGTTGCTTGCCACGGTTGGCGTTGGATCGATTATCAAAATATAAGTAAGTCAGTAGAAAAAAAACATATGAGTTTAGCAATAAAATCAATTAAAAAAATTTTTGGCAATAGGCCTCTTGGTTGGTACACGGGAAGGTGCAGTCCTAACACAAGAGATTTAGTAATAGAGGACGGAGGTTTTTTATATGATAGTGACTCATATAGCGACGATCTTCCATATTGGGAAACACGAAAGAAAAAGAAACAGTTAATTATTCCCTATACTTTAGATAATAATGATATGAGATTTGCTACTAATCAAGGGTTTAATAGCGGTGATCAATTTTATAATTATTTAAAGGATAGCTTTGATGTTTTATACAAAGAGGGTGAAAATAATCCTAAAATGATGTCTGTAGGTTTACATTGTAGAATTATTGGTAGGCCAGGTAGACTGAAGTCTTTGGAAAGATTTTTAGACTATGTATTGCAACATAAAGAAGTTTGGATATGTAAAAGAGTAGATATTGCTAAACACTGGATAAAGAATTATTCAAATATTTAATTAATGAAAAAAAATAAAAATATAATTTTAAATGGCTTGATAGATCTCGCTCAACCAAGACTAGGGACAAAAGTAGTTTATAAAACTGATGAGTTTTTTGCTGCCGCAAAAAGAATTATAGAACCTTCGCCTCCAATTTTTAAAGAGGGTGTATTTGATAAAAATGGTAAATGGATGGATGGATGGGAAACAAGAAGAAAAAGAAAATCAGGAAATGACTATCTTATTTTAAAATTAGGTAAACCTGGAAGAATACACAGGGTTGATATTGATACTTCTTACTTCAATGGAAACCAACCAAATAAAGTTTCGCTTGATGTTTGTTCTTCTAAAAAAAATATACCTAAAAAAAATCAAAAATGGAAAAATATATTAAGTCAAAAGACTACTGGACCAAATAGACATCATTTTTTTAATGTGAAGAAAACTTCAGTTATTACTCATTTAAGATTAAACATTTTTCCTGATGGTGGAATAGCAAGACTAAGATTATTTGGAGAGTTAGAAAATAAAAAATTTGAAAGTAAAATTATCAATTTAACTTCTGTTTTAAATGGCTCCGTACCTATAGCTTGTAATAACGAACACTTTGGGAGAGCAGAAAATGTCTTAGCACCTGGTCAAGGAAAAAATATGGGTGACGGATGGGAAACCAGAAGAAGTAGAGGTAAAAATTTTGATTGGTTAATAATAAAATGTGCCGCTCCAGCTAAGATAGGTAAAATACAAATAGATACTCATCACTTTAAAGGAAATTATCCAGACAAATGTTCCATTCAGGCTGCTTATATTGGTAAAAAAATATCAGCTGGTAAAATTATAAATAAATCAAAAAACTGGAAACTTTTATTAAGTAAATCAAAATTAAACGCTCATAAAAAACATAATTTTTTTAACAAGCTTATGAAAAAAAATAAGGTTAATTATCTTAAAATAAATATATTTCCTGATGGTGGTATTTCTAGAATTAGAGTATTTGGAAAGGCCGAATAATGACAATTACTATTATACCAAAAAAAATTACGAGTGAAAATTTTTCTAAATTTGGAGAACTAATTACTACTGATAACATCAAACCTATTTCTATAAATGAGGGTTATGCAAAAAGGTTTGATGGGATAGTTAACTTGGATACCTTAAAAGATAACGGCAAAACAACAGTAAGTATTTTCTCTGCTTTGAGACGAAAGTTTCCGATGAATGTTGAGATGATGGAGCAACATCCGTTAGGAAGTCAGGCTTTTATTCCAATGAAAGAAACTACTTTCTTATCTCTTGTGGCGCCTAGGGCAGAAAAACCTGATCTAAATAAAGTTGAAGCTTTTATAATTCCACCAGGTCTTGGAATAAATTATAAAATAGGTACTTGGCATTTTCCCTTAATAGCTACAGAGGATATGAATTTTTTGGTAATAGATAGAAAAGGTTCAGGAGATAATCTAAAAATTCAAAAATTAGAAAAAAATCAAGTAGTCCTTAAATATTAAAGCCCGCCGTATTTCTACGGCGAGCTTTTTTTAAAAGTTATCCTTTTTTACCAGAAGAAATAGCTAAATGAACGATAGCACCTAGAGATGCTCCGATCATCCATGCGTAACCTCCTCCTCCTCCTAAATTAGAGAAGAAATCACCTAATCCACCAGGTAAAATATTTGGCCAAACAGATCCTACCGCTATGTAGCCTGATAGTACCCAAGCTAACATTCCCTTCATGTTAAAACCATTATTATAATGATATTTACCATTAGGACTTTCGCTGAATAAATCGTCTACATTTATTTTCTGTTTTTTGATTATGTAGTAGTCGGTAATCATTATACCAAATACTGGTGCAAGAATTGCTCCAAGTGTATTAACAAAAGGAAATAATCCCATTTGTGTAATAACCGCAACCCACATACCACCAATGATAAAACCAAAACCTGCAGTAATTAATCCGCCTGTTCTAAAGTTGATTTTACTAGGTATTAAATTAGCCAAGTCATAAGCTGGTGGGATAAAGTTTGCCACCATATTAATACCAACTGTTGCAGCAAAAAACGCGAATGCAGCAATGATAGTTAAAAGCAAGTTATCTACTTTTGCAACCATATCTGTTGGTTGAGCAATATATTCACCAAAAATAGCGATGGTACCGCCAGTAATCATTAATGTAATGAATGAAAAGAATACAACGTTACCTACTAATCCCCATAGGTTTCCTTTTTTCATTTCTTCTTCATTTTTAACGAATCTAGCAAAGTCTCCAAAGTTAATTACTACTGCAGCGAAGTATCCAACCATAATAGAGAAAACCGCAACGAAAGCTCCGAATGATCCTAGTCCCTCGAAACCACCTGAACGTTCTCCACCTGAAAATACATTTCCAACTTCAGATAATAATCCTCCTCCAGCCTTAAACCAAATAGTCAGCATTAAAACTATCATGACTATATATACAGCTGGTCCAGCAAAATTTAAAAATCTTCTAATAAGATCTACACCTTGCCAGAATAAATAAACTTGGAATGCTGATACAAATATAAATGTAAACCACATTACACCTGTCATGCCAAGAAACATTTCTGTTCCTGGGTTTCCTGTTATTCCAGTTATTAAAAGTGCTACTGCTGTAGAAGCGGCATAAGTTTGTGCTCCGTACCAAAACATCGCAACTAACCCTCTGGCCATTGCAGGAAAGTTTGCACCAAACACTCCCATACTCACTCTAGCAAATACCGGATAGGGTATTCCGTGCCGTACACTGGGTTTACCTGAAAGATTGACAAGCCACATAATAAAAAATCCAGCTAATATTAAAGCTAGAAACACGGCCCAACCATTGAGTCCTGAGGCTAAGAATAAAGATGCGGCTAAAGTATAACCAAATAAACTTTGCACATCATTTGCCCAAACGTTAAAGATTTCAAACCATCCCCAGTTTTTACTTGCACTGGGTGTAGGAGCTAAATCTTTATTATAGAGTTTTTTTGAATTACTCATATATCCTCCTTTGTTCAAGTTTAATCATAGTTATATGGTAACCATATAAAAGAAAAATAGTTTCACTTTTAATGGGTTTTTTGAAAAAGGACCCATTTTAGTGCATAAGAAATTACTATTATAAAGGTAAATTAACTCAATATACTTAGGAGGATTGCTGAAAAAACTGTAGGAA
>CEOP01248775.1_pt1 | contig 11560 bp, 5 predicted proteins | sample 361301 | NCBI WGS metagenome assembly CEOP01 (sample SAMEA2619548, study PRJEB7988) | marine metagenome | biome: marine biome (ENVO:00000447); feature: deep chlorophyll maximum layer (ENVO:xxxxxxxx); material: "saline water (ENVO:00002010), including plankton (ENVO:xxxxxxxx)" | depth 55 m
GATCTTGTAAGATACACTTCTCCAGCTTCACCATAGTCATTAGACCAATCTATGTACATTACTTTTTTATCTGCCTGTCTAGTGACAGCAGCAAAAGCATATACCTCTCCCCATTGAGAAGAGCCCACAGATGATAAAACTCCACATGCATCTTGGTTTTTAAGTGTACCTGCAGGTACTGAAGAGTATCCTACAGCTTTATAAGCTCCATAAGAGAAATCTCCTCCTTTAACAGGGTAAAGATTACCTTCAGGAGTAGATGTCCACTCAAAATTACCAGAAGTAGCCTGTCCTGCTCCCGGCCAATTGGCACCAGCTTTCGCTTGTCCAGTTGATGAGAACGTTCCAGCCAAATCAGAAGGACATACAATAGATATGTCTTTCTGGAATAACGCACTAAACGGTGATGATGATTCAAGGTTAGAATCAGTTGTCGCTGCATCGTAAGTAGTACCATCTTTCATGGTAAGAACCATGTGATAACGGTATTTACTACCTCCATCAATATCCGCAGCACCTTGACCTAAAAGGGTCATGGTTGCAGCAAAACCAATTTCGATAGTAGAACTTAAGTATCCGTCAGAATTAGTAGCAAAAGCCGAAGCATCGATAGTAGCCATAGCTTTTTTAGCTACGTTCTTCGCACCTTTCGTCTTTGTATCCATATATTCAACAGAAATTGCATACGACGCAATATCCTTACCTTTGTTTTTGTCATAGTATTCTACTTCTAAAGTAACTTTAGAACCAGCTTGATCAAAAAAATTGAATTCACCAGTTTGACTCATCAAACGAGCATAACCACCTGTTGTCATTGTACCATACTCTTCAAAAGGAAGATCAGGGTCTCCACAAGATACCACTGCTGCAACTGTTACAAACAATGATAAAAATAGTTTTTTAAGATTTTTCATAATATTAAAAATTTAAAAATTAGTTATGCGCACCGCCATTTGTATCCCAGAAAACAGTTGTTGTCATTGCTTGCTGGGTAGCATTAGCATTTAAATTCACATAATCAGATGGATAAGGGAATAAACGCGGGAAATCTCCGTTTCCAGCTTCTCTTGTCCATTGTAACTCAGATCCTTTAGCATTCATTGGCTTACCAGTTCTTCTCATAGCATTCCATGCCTCATTTCCATTACCCCAAAGAGCTAATCTAAACTCCTTAACAACAATATTCAACTTATCTGCAGAAGCATCGTAAGAAGCTAAAACAGATTTAGTATAGTTGTCAACACTTCTCTGAAAGTTAGTAAGATCACCTGCTCCAGTTGTAGCTGCAGCAGCATCAATATCTCCACCAATTCTCTCAGAAGTAGCTTTAACATAAGCCATTGAGTGAGCTATAGCAGAATCAAGATGAACTTTAGCGTCTTCACCAGTACCTAAGGTAAGAGCAGCTTCTGCTCTCATAAAGTGAACAAAAGAAGAAGTAAGTATTGGATCAATACCATCACCTCCAGCTCCTGTAGTTCCTTTCTTCCAAGTATCACTTTCACCTAAACCGTTAGCTTGATTACCCGTATCATATTCACCTCCAGCAGGATATATACCTGGAGCAGTTCTTTTCTGCCCATCTGGTGGAATACCATCGTTATTACCATGGTCTCTACCCCAATACCCTCTAGCATTTGAAGCATTAATATGAGTTGTATTACTAGCTAAACAATAAGGCCATTCAGTATCAACACCATAAGCATTAGTATACTGATAGTAATGACCAGGTCTATCGTTAGTTACACAATCTAATGTGAACTGATTTTCATCAGCAGCATCTAAATCCTGTCTTTTAAAGTAAAACCTTAATCTTGGATCTACAACAGCCTTCTCCTCCATCATCTCCCACATAAAATAGTTAGAAAGATAACTCCAAGAACCACTCTCATAAGCACCTGAGTACCATGGATGTCTTGAATTAGGATTAGATCTGTTTGAACCATATTGGAAAACAAAGTTCTCATCATGTGAGTCAATTACACCTGCAGCAACTGCAGCAGTAACGCCAGCACCATCGCCTTTAGCAAGAGCTAAACGCATTTCCATAGTGTTAGCTAATGTAACCCAATTTGCTTTACTTCCGCCGTAGAAAATATCTACTTTAGGAGATCCAATTGAAGCAGCGTCATTAAGATGAGCTTTTGCTTCAGATAAAAGTGTTCCAACAACAGTATAAAGAGCTGAAGCATCGTCTGCTTTTGGACTTGGATTGTCAACTCCTTGAAATGCCTCAGAATAAGGGACATTACCAAAAGTATCAACCAAGCTTTGAAGCACATATGCTTTCATAATCTTTGCAGCACCTACATGGAAGAATTGCTTCTTCTCAGTAGCAAGTGCATTCATAGCATCTATATCTGGGAATAAACTGGCATAAGCCATATTCCATCTCCAGTTAAATCCATTAGGACTGTAAGCAGATTGGTAATTGTTACCAAACATCGCCGTCATCCTAGCTAGTTGCATTCCAGTACCTTGAGTACCATTAAAATATGAAGCAAACATAACTTGAATCTGATTGAAATATAGATCAACATCTGCGTTAGCAGCTGTAACAGCATTAGGATTATCTAATTGGTCTAAATCTGTTAAATCACAAGAAAAACCAATGAAGATGAATGCAAACAATAATGATATTTTATTTAAGTATTTCATAATTTATAAATTTAAAATAATTAAAATGTGAAACTTAATGTTGCACCATACTTCTTAGATGTAGGACCAGTAGTACGGTCGAAACCTTTACCATTACCTACTCCTAAACTTAAAACTTCCGGATCCATATTAGAAGATGAAGGGAAATTATAAGCTAGATGCCATAAGTTTTGACCTGAAATAGTAAGACTAGCACGTCCAAAAGGCGTACCATTTAACCAGCTTTTTGGTGCTACTAAAGAAAGAGAAATTTCTCTTAATCTAATAGTTGAAGCATCAAAAATTCTGTTTTCGTCATACCATACTCCAGTATCTCTCCAGTAGTGAGCGTTCGGTGTTACTTGAACCTTATTAGGGTTACCATCTTTATCAACACCAGAAACTACTACAGGAACAAATCTGTCAAAACCAGTAGATTCTAAAATACCTCTACCTGTAAGTGTAGATGCAGTACCTCCCCAAATATCACCACCAACGGTGTGATCAACTTGAGCTCTTAAAGTAATCCACTTGTAAGAGATAGTATTTGTTACATTTACTACATAATCAGGATTAGGGTCTCCAATAAAACCGTCAGAACCAGCATATTGATAGATACCAGCAGATGAAGTTACAGGTGAATAATCTTTCCTTTTATCGTAAGGAATATCTTCAACCGTAGTATTAGGATCTGTGTAATATCTCAATATTGGTGCTCCCCATATCATATTATATGGAAGACCAGGCTTTGCAAAATTACCTAAGAAAGATGCACCAGCTATCAATACTTGATCAATACCATCTGCAATTTTTGTAACCTCACTTCTATTTAAAGTAAAGTTCGCAGAAATATCCCAAGTAAAGTTTTGGGTTTGTACTGGAATTACATTAACAATTGCCTCTATACCTTTATTATTAATGGCAGCAGAGTTAACTGTAGATGAAGTATATCCAGTTGAAGGGTCTAATTCAAGATCAATAATAAGATCTTCTGAATCTTTAGAATATAAAGAAACATCGATACCTATTCTGTTTTTCCAGAATCTACCTTCAATCCCAAGTTCTAATTCCTTGTGAATTTCTGGTTTCAAATTAGGGTTTGCATAAAAGTTACTAACAGCATTTGAGTTCATAATAGTACCTGAAGCAGTTTGAAACAATTTAGTATATGTATCAAGAGTTCCCCTTGTTGAATAAGGAGAAGGGTAACCTGCAGATGTACCATAACCAACTCTAACTTTTAAATAGTTAAGCATATCACTTGTAAGTCCTGCAGCTTCAAACGGAAGTACCGATATAGAAGCAGAAGGATACAATACAGCTCTGTTTTCAGGCTCTAGAGTTGAAGTCCAGTCATTTCTAGCTGAAGCAGATAAAAATGCCCAATCTTGATAACCAAGAGATATGTTTGCAAAAGCACCATAAGTGTTTTCAGCAAAAACATATGAAGAAGCAGTAGTTGTAATAAAGTTATTGTGTGTAAATAAGTTATACACAAATTGCTCTGTACTATTTATTGTATGTCTTTCGTATTCTATTGACTTAAGGTTAGCTCCTACTAGGAAATCTAAATCTAAATCAGCAGACAATTCGACAGCACCATTAAGATTTAATTGTTGATCAGTTATAGTGTTAGATCGGTTAGAGGTTTGATACTCTCCGTCAGGTCTTTGAGGACCTCCTTTATTAACTCTATAATTTTTCATCATATTATAATGGTCAATTCCAAGTCTATAAGTAACATTTAAAAAGTCAGCTATTTCATAGCTAAGCGCGATGTTACCAATAAATCTTTCAATATTATCTCTATCAGAAGTATTATCTATCGTCCAATAAGGATGTTGGATAATATTATCAGGTCTATAGTAAACACTACTATTATCAGTAGGGTTTGTATTTGGTAAGCCAGTTAAACTCCAACTTCTAGGAGTATAAAGAACATTACTAAATAAAGAAGGACCCGAAGGGTTCGAACTATAAATAGGAGAAGACATCGGCTTCATGGTCTCCGACTGAATATAATTAAAAGTCGAATTAATTTTAAGACCATTTGAAAGCTGAGTACTAGACCCTAGAGAGAAATTATGTTTCGTATAATTGTTATTAGGAACATAACCTTCATCTCTTGTCCATCCATAGTTAGCTTTAATGCTAGAGTTAGAACCAACATTAGCAGCAATTCCAATTGAAGAATTCTTTTGGCTTCCTTGTACAAAGAAATTTTGAAGATTGTCATATGCTTGATATGGCCATCTTGCGCCAACTAATTCAGGAAAAGCAGCATTTAATGCTGATCTATCATATGGATGACCTATAGTCCCATTCTCATCAACTCCATTTTTACCATTCCTTGCGTAAGCACCGCCTGACAAAGGAGCACCCCAGTTACTAAAAGCACCTGAAGCGTAATTTTGCCATCCGTTACCCCAGTTATCTTGATCATCAGGCATACTAGCTACCTCATTTACAAAATAAGATTGATTGAATGATACTTCTACTTTCTTATTATTAGATGGGCCTGCACCAGAACCGGTTTTTGTTGTAATAAGAATTACACCGTTTCTTCCAGCCTCACCATATAAAACAGTTGCAGCAAGTCCTTTCAAGACACTTACATCTGCTACGTTATTAGGATCAAGATCAAGAAATCTACTTGAAGATGTAGAACCCCCACTAGAAAAACTTCTATCTGCAAAGGTAGAAGCATCTATAGGAACACCATCTAAAACAAATAGTGGTTGGTTCGAACCAGAAATAGAAGAATAACCTCTAATAATGATGTTCGTACCTGTTCCAACAATACCACTTGTAGAAGTGATATCAACTCCTGGAACCTTTCCTCTTAATAAACGTGCGATGTCGGCCTCAGGTCTAGCCTCAAGCTGTTCACCACCAACTGAAGTTACCGCATAACCTAATGCAGCCTTCTCTTTAGTGATACCCAATGCAGTTACAACAACCTCCTGAAGTTCTTCAACATCAGAACTCATAACCACATCTATCACTGATCTAGTACCTACCTCAATTTCTTGAGCAGAAAGACCAATGAACGAAAACACTAGGACACCACCATCGGTAGGCACATCTAACTTGAAGTTTCCATCAATGTCAGTTGTTGTACCTGTTGTAGTACCCTGCAGGATTACGTTAACACCTGGAAGTCCACTACCGTCTTCTTCCGATGAAACCGTACCTGATATAGTTCTGTCTTGGGCCCACAAATTGGTGGCCAAAAACAAGAAACTAACTAGTAAAATTCTCAACATAAGTATATTTAGTTTAAGTTGATAAAATATTTAACATAAAATTAACCTCTAAAAATAAACAATTTTCCTTCCAAACGGAAAAAAACGGTAAAATTAATAGAAGTAAATAAAAAACCCCTAAAAGGCAAAAAACCCTTTAAAGGACAAAAAAGGCTAAAAATTCTATTTTAGCCTTAAATATTTTGTAATTAAATCGAGTCAAATATAAAGAAGAATTTGATATTTTAGTAATTATTAACAAATATTTAACTTGATGTTAAGAAGGTGTTAAATCCTAAATCAAGTTAATATTAAAAATAATTAATTTGATTTAGATATTATTTTGAATTCAATTCTTCTATTCTCTTTTTTTCTATTTAGATCCGTCCCTAAATAAATTGGCCTTTCATTTCCATAAGCAATATAAGTAATTTGTTCAGAGCCATAATCATACTTATCAATGATGTACTTATATACATTGAATGCTCTTCGTCTAGATAAATCCATATTGTACTCATCAGTACCTGAATCATCAGTATGACCAGAAATCTCTAATCTTACAGATGGATTTGTAATTAACCAGTTAGCTAATATATCGAGTTGACTTTTAGATTCTTGATATAATTGATCGTCATCTAAATCAAAATAGATGTTTTTGACATCTAATTTTAGCCCTAAATTCAATGGTTCTAAATAAATATTTTTTGTAAAAGAGATTTTTTCATTAAAAGAAAATACATTATAATTATACCCTTCAGATTTAACATAAATTTCATATTTCATTCCACTATTTAACAGGAAATGAAATTCTTCGTTTGAAGTTTTAGAATTAAACTTATCTATTTTATCAGTCGAAAAGTTTTTAATCTCAATATCCCAAGGAATTTGTTTTTCAGTTTTCCTGTCTAATACTTTACCAAAGAAATAAAAAATATCTTCATTCAATACTGAGCTTTCTAAAGCAGCATAATAAATTTGACTACTTTTAACTTTTTCATCAATATATTTCTCATTAGTGTAAAAAATTGTTTTACCATCTTCAGAAACATTTATTGAACTCTGATTAAAATGATTATTTATAGGATATCCAAAATTCGAAATATCTTTTATAAAATTTTTATTAAACAAACCGTGATAAATATCATAACCGCCAAAAGACTTTCTTCCATTTGAAGAAAAATAGAAATCAATCATATTTTCATGTAAAAAAGGTGCAATCTCATTATTCATTGTATTTACTGAATCCCCTAAATTTTTTGCTTTACCCCAAACACTATCATTTTTTTTAGACATCCAAATATCTTTACCACCAAATCCTCCAGGTCTATTTGAAGAAAAAAATAAATAGTTGCCATCTGAAGATAAGCTAGGGTGAGATTCCCAATATTCAGAATTAATATTTTCATTTAATTTTTTTGGCCTCCCCCAAATTCCATTGTTTATTTTTGAAAAATAAAGATCACAACTTTGTCCTTTAAAACTTGAAGTACAAAAAGAAAAAATCATTGTGTTTCTATCAGAAGAAAAAGAAATAGACCCTTCATTATTTTCAGAATTAATAGTCTCTGAAATTTTCATTATATCTCCCCAACTATTTTTATCAGATAATTTTTTTACATAATATAAATTTTCATCATCATAAATAGAAGTTCCTTCTCTTGCTGTAAAATATAATACATCACCTTTTTTATCATAAAAAGGAAAATACTTAAGAAAGAAGATATCTAAAGACTCAACTAGTTCTGGAACTACCAAAATAGAATCTTTTAAATTTTTTAAAGAAAAATTAATATTATCTAAATAATTATCGCTCCTCTCTATTAAGATTGGGTTTTTAATTTTTGATAAATAAGGTTTTGACATAAGATACTCTCCTAAAAAAAAATACAACTCCCCTATCATATAATTCAATCTATCCGAATCATAGTTTAATTTATTATTTAAAATATTTTTATAAATATTTATTGCTTCAGAGTAATTACCCCTTTTTTTATAAATTTCACTAATATTAATATAAGGCAAAGCAAAGTTTGGGTCTGATTTTATAGATTTATTATACTTATCTAATGCAAATTCAAATTCTCCAATTTTAGAAAAACTTACTCCCTCATAATAAAGCTTATTTGCTTTTTTATTTTTAGACAAAAAATTTGATTGGCAAAATGAATAATTAGAAATAAGAAAAAGGAGAGTGAAAAAAGAGTTAAAAAAAAAATTCATGATGACATTAAGCAATATTTTTTTTATGAGCCTTTAATGTATTTAAAAGAAGAGAAGCTATAGTCATTGGGCCTACGCCGCCAGGAACAGGGGTAATAAAACTTGCTTTTTCATATACCGAATCAAAATCTACATCACCTTTTATTGCATACCCTTTTTGTTTAGAAGAATCTTTTACTCTAGTAATTCCAACATCAACAATTATTACTCCATCTTTAACCATATTTCCTTTTAAAAACCCCGGGACACCCAAAGCTGATACAATTATATCCGCGTTTCTAGTATAAAACTCTAAATTCTTTGTTCTACTATGAACAACCGTAACAGTTGAATTTCCTATTTTAGCCTTTCTACTTAAAAGTATACTTATAGGTCTCCCCACAATATTACTCCTACCAATTATTACGGCATTTTTACCATTCAAATCAATATTATATCTTTCAAGTAATTCAATGATTCCAAAAGGAGTAGCTGGAATAAAACTTTCCATATTTAGTGCCATTCTACCAAAATTTTCAGGATGAAAACCATCTACGTCCTTGTCTGCACGTACTGATAACAAAACTTTTTCATCATTAATATGATTTGGAAGAGGTAATTGTACGATGAACCCATCTATTTCTTTGTTTATATTTAGGTTTTGAATTTCCGTTAATAATTCATTTTCACTAATTGATTCCGGAAGCCGAATCAAAGAGGATTTAAAACCAACTTTTTTACAAGATAGAACTTTGTTGGTGACATAAGTTAAACTTGCACCATCTTCACCTACCAATATTGCAGCTAGATGAGGAGCCCTGTGGCCTTCTAAAATTAATTTGTCTACTTTTATTTTTATTTCTTCCTTTATCCTCTGAGAGGTTTTTTTACCGTCTAATATTTTATTCATTATTATAATTATTCTTCAATTTTTAAAACAGCAAGAAAAGCTTCTTGAGGTATTTCAACGTTACCAACTTGCCTCATCCTCTTTTTACCTTTTTTTTGCTTTTCTAATAATTTTCTCTTTCTTGTAATATCCCCACCATAACATTTTGCAGTAACATTTTTCCTTAATGCTCTAACAGTTTCTCTAGCAATTATTTTATTTCCAATTGATGCTTGAATAGCTATTTCAAACATTTGCCTTGGAAGTAATTCTTTCAATTTTTTACATAGTTTTTTACCCCATTCAAATGCTTTTTCTTTATGGACTATCGCTGATAATGCATCAACTTTCTCTCCATTAAGTAATACATCTAATTTAACTAATTTTGATTTAACATAACCAGATAACTCATAATCAAAAGAAGCATATCCTCTAGACGTTGATTTAAGTTTATCATAAAAATCGAAAACTATTTCTGAAAGAGGAAGATCAAATAAAAGTTCAACCCGACTCTTAGAAAGGTATACTTGATTTTTAATTGTACCTCTTTTGTCAAGACACAATTTTAAAATATTACCTATATATTCAGACTTAGTAATAATTTGAGCTTTGATAATAGGTTCTTCTATATATGATATATTAGTAACAGGAGGCATATCAGATGGGGCAAAAATTTCAATCGTGCTTCCATCGGTTTGAAAACATTTGAATTCAACCGAAGGAACAGTAGTGATTACTGTCATATCAAATTCCCTTTCAAGCCTTTCTTGAATTATTTCCATATGAAGCATTCCTAGAAATCCACATCTAAATCCAAAACCTAATGCAACAGAGGTTTCAGGTTGCCATACTAAAGAAGCGTCATTTAATTGTAATTTTTCTAAAGAAGCTCTTAAATCTTCGTAATCAGAGTTTTCAACAGGATAAATTCCAGCAAATACCATTGGCTTTACATCCTCAAAACCTTTAACCTCATTTTGAGTAGGGTTATCATTGTGAGTAATTGTATCTCCTACTTTAATTTCTTTTGCTTCTTTAATTCCGGAGATTAAATAACCAACATTTCCAGCCTCCAAGAAATCTTTTGGTTCTTTTTTTATTTTTAAAATTCCAATTTCATCTACTTTATATATTTTTTTTGTGTTTACAAATTTTACTGTATCACCCTTTTTGATTGTTCCATTAAATATTCTAAATATAACTTCAACTCCTCTGAAAGAATTAAATACTGAATCAAAAACCATTGCCTGCAAATTATCTTTAGTATCTCCCTTTGGTTTAGGAATTTTTTTTATTATTTGATCTATAATTTTATCAATACCTATGCCATCTTTTGCACTTACATGTAAAATTTCAGATTGATCACAATCTAATAAGTCAATTATTTGATCTGATACTTCTTCAATCATTGATCCTGGTAGGTCTATTTTATTTAAAATTGGAATTATTTCTAAACCTTGTTCTAAGGCTAAATACAAGTTTGATATTGTTTGAGCTTGAATACCTTGTGAAGCATCAATTACTAGAAGAGCCCCCTCACAAGATGCAATAGATCTTGATACTTCATATGAAAAGTCAACGTGACCGGGAGTATCTATCAAATTTAATATGTATTCCTCATTATTAAATTTATAATTTAATTGAACAGCATGACTTTTAATTGTTATTCCTCTTTCCTTCTCAAGATCCATATCATCAAGCAATTGATCTTTCATATCCCTTTTATCTACGGTATTAGTATATTCTAAAAGCCTATCTGCTAATGTACTCTTACCATGATCAATATGAGCTATAATACAAAAGTTTCTAATATTTTTCATAATTTATTGCAGTGCAAAATTAGGTAATAATTTATTCAAAAATAATTATGATCTAGATAATAAAAATTATCTTTTATTTTGTTTCCATCTCTTATGAGACCATAACCAATCTGAAGGATTTTTATAAATTTCTTTCTCCAAAAAATTAACATATTTTGGGAGAATTTGGGGTTTATTTAAATCATAAGGAGGAGAATACAATGAAAGTAACTTCATGCTATAATAGCCTCTACTTATTCTTCTCATAGTTAGAAAAAAAACTTTACAATTAATATTTTTTGGTACTAGCTCTATCCCTCTATAAAAAGCTGTTTCCTGATTTAAGAATTTTTTCCAATGCACTTTATTGTCTATCCTTGGACACTGATCAGCGGCTAATCCAATAATCTTTATTTTATGTAAATTATTATTCATATACTCAACAGATTTTTTAGCTTCAACCATTGTAATATCAAATTTTGTTCTGGTTTTATACATAATCTCATTAAAAGTCTTATTTGTTAGATTCTTGTAAATACCAAATGTATTAACATCAAAATAAGCACCTATAGACAATAATAGCCATTCCCAATTGCATTGATGGCTACAAATTATTACAATAGGTTTATCTTCAGATACTATTTGATTCATTTCATCCAAATTTTCAATTTGAACTCTTTTTTTTAATTCTTCTCTAGTAATAGTATAACCTTTAACTATCTCTATGAATACATCACAAAAATTCGAATAAAAATTATTATAAATAAGATCTTTTTCCTCTCTGGCACTGT
>CEOP01023153.1_pt1 | contig 11551 bp, 11 predicted proteins | sample 361301 | NCBI WGS metagenome assembly CEOP01 (sample SAMEA2619548, study PRJEB7988) | marine metagenome | biome: marine biome (ENVO:00000447); feature: deep chlorophyll maximum layer (ENVO:xxxxxxxx); material: "saline water (ENVO:00002010), including plankton (ENVO:xxxxxxxx)" | depth 55 m
AGTATGGTCCCGATCACAAGATTAGCGACTATAGGTGGAGTACCTGTTACAGATCTTATTTCTGCAAAGAGATTAAAAGAAATTGAAGATAGAACCAGGTTTGCTGGAGGAGAGATTGTTAAATTATTTGGGAATGGATCAGCTTTCTATGCCCCAGCACAATGCGCAATTGAAATGGCAGAAGCATATCTCAAAGATAAAAAAAGAGTTATTCCATGTGCTGCATTATGTGAAGGAGAATTTGGAATTAACGGATTTTTTATTGGTGTCCCCGCAGTGATTGGTGCTGGAGGAATAGAAAAAATCATTGAGTTCAATCTTACAGATGATGAAAAAAATGCTCTCAATAATACTTTAGAGGCTGTTAAAAAAACGGTTGGTGAAACCAAGTTATAAATATTTTTCAATATTAAAATTCAATTTACTTATTGATTAATGAAACTCATACTAACCTTCTGGCTTTTAATATCATTTTTATTTTCACAAGATATTTTTGTCCAAGAAGAAGAAAAAAATCTATATAGATCTGCAGTAGAGTACAGTTTTGATGAAGTACTTGATAATGGCGCATATACATTTATACTTGATAATCTTAGTGGGGTGATTAATATTATTGGACACGCAGGATCTGGGTCACATCTAATCATAGATAATAGGATACGCGCTGTAAGCAATAAAAATGCAATTAAAATTCTTCAAAATAGCCAGATAAATATCTATCACGATAAGAACAAAAAAAAAGTTAGTATAAAAAAACTATCAGAAAGATACGATCACAAAATAATAACAAACATTGATCTTCACATCCCAATAAACACTAATATTAAAGGATCTATAAAAAATAGTGATGTAAAGATCGGTCAATTTAGAGGATCTTTAAACCTAAAAGCAGAAAGCACAGACTCTGATCTAAATAATTTGTCTGGAAATGTTGTTTTTAGTACTAAAGGAGGAAACATCAATGCAAAAAAATTAAACGGCACTATAAGGTTACATGTAGTTAGTGGAAATATAAATATCGAACAATGTGATGGAAATATTTTTACTAGTAGCGAAAATGGCAGTATTGAGATGAGTAAAATTAAAGGTGAAATTGAATCAATCACAACTCTAGGAAATATTAATATTACCAATGCAGATAGCAGAAATTGTTCTATTAGTTTAAATGTTGGCAATTTAATTGCTAGAAATTGTAATGCAAATATCGAAGCAAACATTGATGTTGGGAACATCACCATGAAGGATATAAAAGGTGACTTAACACTATTCACAGGAAAAGGAATAATAAATCTTAATGATATTATCGGAGATACAAAATGTAATTCAAATTTTGGGAATATAACTGGTATTAATCTATTTGGCAGTGTCTCTGCTAGCTCAGAGCTTGGAGATTTAAACATAAATAAAGGATATAATTCATTTTTAACCAATCATAAAATAGACCTTAAAACAAAACGTGGCTCTGTCGCATTACGAATCCCCTCAGATCTTCCATTTCTAATAAGAGCTCATTGCAACAATCTAAATTCAAAAAATGCTATTAGCTCTGATATAGCACTCATAGAAGAAATATATCCAACAAAAGTGATTGCAAAAGGTGAAATCAAAAATGGGACTATTAATTGCAATATACAGTCTAATTATGGTCCAATATCTATCAATACTAATTAGAATAATTTATCAATGCGAAAAATATTAATCCTTTTCATAATATTTTGTATTACTATTATTAATGCTAAATCTGATTATTATAAAAATCTAGAATATCAATATAATATCAAAAAATATGATCGACTCAGAGTATATCTTAATTGTAGCATAGGAAACTTGGTTATGAAGCCTAGTAATAATAAATATATCATTACTGGAAATATTGATTATAATTCTACTCTTGCAAAGCCTAGCGTAAAGCTAACAAATAAAAATAATATTTCAAGATTAGACCTAAAAATAAAAGCGGATAAAATAATTAAAAGTGATAATAAATCACTAATCAATAGCTTAATTGAAGATGGGAATGATAATTATAAAATAAATTTTGAAATGCCAACTAAAATGTCAACAGATATGAATCTTAATTTTGGCTTAGGGAAAGTAGATCTAGATTTTTCTGGGATTCGAATCGCTCAACTAGTTATGAACTGTGGTCTAAGTGACGTTACATTGATAAATACAAAATCAAATATAATTAACTGTGAAAATATTCATATCTCAACAGGTATATCTGATTTTAATAGTACTGGACTTGGTAATTTTAACTCAACAAATTATTCTTTTGATGTTGGAATGGGATCTGCTGAAATTGATATGTCGGGTTCAGCTAATAAAAACTCAAATTTAAAAATCGATGTTACCGTTGGGTCACTTGAGCTTAAACTGCCAAAAAATACAAATATAGAACTTCTCATTGAAAAAAATATGCTGAGTTCTATAAATGTGAAAGGCCTAATCTCATCAGGAGATGGTAAATATACTAGTAAAGATATAAGAGAAAGATGGTCTACGATGAAAATAGAGATTTCTGTGGGCCTTGGTTCTGCAGATATAACAGTAGAATAAATTAATTTTGAAACGTCCTCTCCTTAGTCTTTCTTTATAAATAAGCCAACTTTTATCTTTTTGAACTTCTTCTAGCCTTTACATTATCAATATTTCTTTTTAAACCAGAAAACTTAGTTCGCTTAACTGAAGATTTTTTGAAAATTGCATTAAACTCTAAATGACTAAGATTCTCCCATTCTTGATCAGTATTATTTTCAATTTTCTCCCTAGGTTCAAAATATGCATCATCTGATATTTGTGAAAATGAAATATTCCAAGGACAAACCTCTTGACAAATATCACACCCGTATATCCAATCATTTAAATCATTCTTATCTTCTAAAAAATCTCCTCTATGCTCAATCGTTAAATAACTTATACACTTTGAAGAGTCCAATACATATTCATCTAGTGCCTGAGTTGGACAAGCATCAATGCATGCTGTGCAAGTGCCGCATAAATCTTTAGAAAAAGGCTCATCTATTTCTAGATCTATATCTAGTATGATTTCACCAAGGAATAACCAACTACCATAATCAGTACTAATCAAATTAGTATGCTTACCTTGCCATCCTAACCCTGCTCTCTGAGCCCAGACCTTTTCCATTATAGGAGCAGTATCAACACAAACCAACCCTTTAGCCTCTGGACTTTTTTTATTTATAGTTTTTAAAAGGGAAAATAGTTTTGTTTTTATAACATCATGGTAATCTTCTCCCCAAGCATAATTACTAAATTTATAGCTGCTCTCTAAATGAGATTGATCTTTACCCAAATAATAATTGTATCCTAATGATACTACTGTTCTTGCCTCAGAAAAATAATTAAAAATATTGCCTCTCTCTGATTTCCTTTTTTCCATCCACATCATTTCACCATGTTTTTTTTGTGAAAGCCAATCATCAAGATTCTTTTTCTCTTTTTTTGTTTGGGAAGCCTTCGCTATACCAACTTTGTGGAAACCAAGCTCGTATGCTTTTTCTTTAATATATTCTGCTGATATTGACACTAGATAAAATTAATTATTTATTAAAAACCCAAAATATATCATGCTAGATATGCCGCTATATGTATTTGTGATTTTATAAGTTTTTTTTTGATTATTTTTTTCATAAGTAATACTATCATTTTCATTATAGTGTTCGTACCCCAACATGATTCCGGCAATTAAATTATCTGATAATTGATTACTAATATTAATACTAACATCGTATCCATTTTGCTCTAAATACCCATAAAATAAGCAGTCTAAACTAGACTTATTTAATACATCAATATTTGGTTTATACCATGACTCAAAACTAAAATCATTATCGCTAATATATGTATAGATAGAAATATTTTCTAACCCTGCACCTAAATATATTTCGGATAATTGTTCAGGTCTATCAGCAAAAGAATAATTATACGAGTAGCCAAAATCTAATAAAAAACCTCCTATGAATTTTTTATTATAACCTATGGAAGTGTTTGATTGAATATCTGTATCACTATAATAATCTATCTGATTAAACCAAATGTTACCATATAGCCCATATCTTGTATCTACATTTGCTAGAAATTCAAAGTCTAAACCTAAGTCACTAGCATTTATAAAACCGCCTAAAACATATTTGTCACTTGGAAATAAAGATCTATTGTTTTTCACCTGACCAAACAAAACTGTAAAAAACATTAATAGGAAAAGATAATTTTTATTTTTTATAATCATTTTATTCTTTTATCAATTTATATTTATTCAATGAACATAATTTTTTTAAAAATGGAATAACTATATATTAGTTTTTAGTTTATCTAACCAAAGTAACCCAATAATAGATTTTACATCCGTAATTTTATTTTCCCATATGAGATTTAATGCTTCATCTAAACTAGTTGGTAATAGTTTTATAAATTCATCTTTGTCTCTATTGTGTTTTGTTTTTTTTAGATCCTCTGCTAAATAAATACTCATTATCTCATTTGCAAATCCTATTGCAGGATGGATATTCGATAAAAATTTAATTCTCCCAGCGCAGTAACCGATTTCTTCTTCAAGCTCTCTTAATGCACAATTTTTTGGGTTTTCTCCTTTGTCAAGTTTCCCAGCTGGAAGTTCAATGAATTCAGAACCAGCAGCATAACGAAACTGTTTTATTAGCGCTATTTCCCCATTTGGAAGGATCGGAATGATAACGACAGCACCCGGATGATTAACCCACTCCCTAGTACTGGTTTTGCCATTAGGAAGTAAAACTTTATCCCGCCTAACATCTAAAAAATCACCTTTATATACTACCTCAGTAGAAATCTTAGATTCTTTAAGATCAGTCATTTAAAATTACATTCTTATTAATCACTGGTATTTTGTTTGAAGATTTCTTGCTTTTTTTATCCATTCCCAATCTGAAGCATAGTCATCTTTTGATGGTGATACATTAACGATCTCATCCAATAATCGGACAGCCTTATCTTTCTCGCCTTCTTTATAAAAAGCCTGAGCAAGATATACGACTTGCGCAAGCTTAGCCTCTCCAGTGTTATATGACTTTTCCAACCATTTAATTGCCTTATTATTATTTGGCCATGATAGAATAAATGGAATATATGGAGACTTATAGTGAACTGCGCCTAACATAAAATAACCTGCTCCATGCTCATATTCTGAATCAATCTCTATAATTCTTTTTGAATGAGAACGCATTTGATCTGCAACGCCTTCTCTAGCAGCCGCTAAAATACCATATACTTCTGCCCAACTACCAAGATTCACTAAATACCAATAACGATATTTGACAGATTTAGGAAATTTATCAACGAGGTCCTGACCGAGATCTTTGCCTTTTTTTAATAATTCTTTTTTTATTTTTTTATTATCCTCAGCGAATTTTGCCCTAAAATAATAAGACTTTAATAAATATAAAGAGGCTTCCTCAAACTCAGCCTGATTGGTTTTTGCTTTCTCAAAATAAAATATCGCTTTAATAATATGTTCAGGATCTGCTTTGTCTTCTACACAACCTTGGTGTCTTAAATTATAAAAACGAATGCCATTTTCAAGATCAGATTGGGCAATTATAAATGAGAATAGAAAACAATGAGCAAAAAATAATATTCTTATCATAAGCTCTAAAAATATTCAATATATATTATTTTTATTTCCCGTTTGAAGTAATCTACTTTATCATCATCAAACAATAAATTATTCAGGTTAAGCTCTAGGTGTAGATGTTCAACAAATGTCCATCTTATTGCGGCATTTAAATATCCCCCCCTACTAATTGCAAGAGTCTCTGCTGTCATATTGTTTTCATTTAACGCCGCATTATACTCCATTAAAATTGAGAATTCTGGGTTTAATTCTATATCCATGCCAAAGAATAAATTTGGATCTTCATCACCATCGTCAGTCTCTGTAAAATTATAGCCAAGACCACTATGAAGACCAAGATTTCCAAAAGCTGTCTTCCAATTTTTACTGGCACTCATATAAAACCCATATGCTTTCATATCATAGCGATTAAGGGAATCACCTTCATGGAAAATTCCAAAGCCTTGAGTATTCAATCCAATCGCAACACCAGGAGAAGTAATGGACTCATCCATAAGCATATACTTAAGATTTGCCTCAGGACGAGGATACCAACGTAAACTATCATCCCCAATTAAATTTGAAGAACCATAAGATAATCCAAACTGGAAACGATCGGTAATACCAGCTCGTAGACCTAAAATCATTCCACCTCCGTCTTGGATGCGCATTCCAAGTGAAAAACTACCACGCATAAGAGTCGCCGCTGTCGGGATTGTTACTAGATCAGTAGGTGGAGGATAATTTTGACCAGTTGGATAGGTCTGACCAAATAGGTTGGTAAACAAAAAAAGTAATATGCACGTTAAATTTTTCAATGGCTCTTTCTATACTCAATTGCCTCTGGGTAAATTACATCTCCCATTCGGGAGGTCAAAGAACGGACATTATCAAAAGGTATTGTAAGCAACCCATCACTATCTCTAAGCCTAAACTGTATTCCATTCTGACTAGTACCCACATAATCTATTTCAAGTGCCTGGCCAGTTTTTAATAATAGTTGATCTTTTTCTGTGTATGGAATAATCGGATCTTTTCTTGTAATGATTCTTTTCTCTTTGATCTCTTTAGCGATAATATCATACTCATCAAGTATATTGCCAGTACGTGGCGGAGGAGTTCTATATAACTGGTCAGGGGGAACCATATCTAAGGCTACCTCTGAAATCAATTCCCCATTTTTACCATACTCCCAGATTTGAGTCACATCAGATAGCAAATCAAATTTGTAATTGAATTTTCGTATTACATTTCCAGAAGGTAACTCACGCCACCTTTCTTCAGACAAAAAATTTAAATAATCATAGTCTAATTCAATTTTTCCATATTTTAAACCATCAACTGTTTCGAAAATAATCTGGGTAACTTGTTCCCCTCTAGGTATAATAAATATAGAACGTTGATCAATGAAGTTAATTTTATCTTTTTCAGAAAAATTTGATTTTTGATATTCCTCACTCCAAGGTTCTTTATTGCTATATACAACTAATTTAATATATTCACCCTTAGTATTCACTTCGCCTTTACGGGTGAGTACTTTTTCATTATCATATTCCATTATCTCACGCTTTTTCATACTACCGTTCGACATATAATACTCCACTTTAACTGGAAGATTCCTATCGTCGAAATAAGCAGCTAAATGATCATATCCTCGTCTATTTGAAGCTTTCATCGGAACATTTGCTATAAAATCTTTTTTATTAGCAAAGTAACGTATATAAGATATATCCTGCCCAAAAGATGTGGACATTTGTACAATAATAATTAAGATTAAATATTTTTTCATGGAGTAAATCTCCAGACAACAGGACGATGATCTGATATAATTTCATCATATCCAGATATATAATCACCTAAACGCAATGTTTGAACATCCCCATTCTCAAACTCTTCAAATAAATCACTAGATATCATTATGTGGTCGATGAAACTCCCATTGCCAAATCCAGGAAATGAATCATAAGTATTGGAACTTGAGTGCGCATTCTCATATGTAACAAATTTAAAGGTATCTTGATCCTCTAAAAATATATTAAAAGAGTTTTGGCTATAGCTGTCTGATATATCATCGTTCCAATCTCCAACAATAATATGATTAACATATCCTAATTGAACTGAATTTTTTAAATACTCATACAATATTTCTGACGACTGAACCCTTCTAGTAAAACCATCATTGCAGCATTTTAGATGCATATTTATAAGTGTAAAATCTATTGGATTCTCTCCGGTATAAGTCATTTCTAATCTTAATGGTGGTCTAGATGCAAACTCATACATGCTATCTATGAATAAACTTGCCTGGCTTCTAACTACAAAATTATTTTTTTTGTATAATACAACTAAATTTAAATAATCCGTATCCTCTGAAATTACATAATCATATTCGATAAGGTCTTCCGCAAGATTTTTAAACGAATTTATATTGTGTATTTCTTGAAGACAGTAAATATCAGCATTCAAACTAGTTATGATATTATATACTGAATCAATAGTACGCTGAGCTTGCTTAGGAAAAAATTCTATATTCCATGTAACAACCTCGATACCATTATCTAGATTAAGATTTGGCAATAAGCTGGTAGAACTATTACTATCTACATCCTCTTTTTCAACGACACTGGCACATGAAAAAAATAAAAAAATACATGTTATATAAAAAAATCGAATTAATATCATTTTGCAATTGGTATAGAAAGAAGTATTGGACGATGATCTGAAATAAGATCTTCATATTTGCTCCATCCGCCTATCCATTCTTCTATATTCACAGACCTTATTTGACCTTTATTTTCAAATACTTCAAAATACCCACTCCCAATCATTATATGGTCTAAAAAGCTTGGCCATGTAGGGTAAGATTGTTGGCTTGGATCCCTTACTATCCGGTCAGTAGCAAAAAGAAAGTTTTCTTGGTCATTGATAAATGGACTAAAGGATTGGTAAATACCAGTATCTTGTAATTCATCATTCCAATCTCCTAACACAATAATATTATTTTCCCCATTTTCAATCTTCTCTTTTAAAAACCCATGTAACTGTTTCATAGATTGCTGCCTCCGATATAAACCATCACCACAGCACTTTAAATGCATATTAACAATACAAATTTGTTGTTTTATATCTCCACAATGAAATAAAAAATCTGCTACTAGAGGAGGCCTTCCTGCAAAATAATAATCATCCATTGCAAAAGGCTCATCTTGACCTAGTAAGGTAAACATATTTTTTTTATAAATAATTGCTTGCTCCAAAAATGAAGATTGCTGACTAAGAATGAAATCATATCCGGATAGCCAAGACATCATTTTTGCAAAATCACCAATTTTTATCACTTCTTGAACACCAATAATATCAACGTCAAGGTCATCTATTATTTCAGCAACAGCTTTCATAGTCGAATCACCTTTTAATGGGAATCTTTCCATATTCCAAGTCATAATATCTAATAATTCATCACTTCCCACAGCAGGGACCTCAACTTTATTATAAAGAGGAGCTTTTTTTGATGAAAAATCGACGCTCTCTTTATCAGAAATAAGTGATGAATAATTATTTTTTTTCAAAGAAGGCAATGAGGATACCCAATTTCTTATTGAATCTTGGATAGTATTATTTGGCCAAATGTCATCAGTAAAAAGATTTACCATTATTCCTCTTTCTGTAGGGAAAGAATAATTTTCAATTATTTTTTTATTTTGATCTATATTTAAGATTAAATGTCCAATACCAGTGAGGTTTCCATAGTTTTGAACAACAATAGTATGAGTATTTGGATCAACCCAAGGTGTATTATATCCTTTACTAACACCGCCGGTAATAATGACATCAACATCATTGGTATAATGTGCTAATTCTAAAGCATTGCGAACAGGACGGCTTTTGCCTTGCTCAATATCACTAATAAAACTTTTATATTCATCTTCTCTGTCATAAGGAACGCCTAAGTGCGATAAAACAAAAATAAGATCTACATCATTACGTATTTTTTTAATTTGGGCATTCAAGGATTTTAATATATCAGACACCTCCACACCTTCATGGTTTTCAGGCAAAAGACCATCAAATAGAAAAGGTGTAATTAAACCTATAATTCCTATTTTTATACCATTAAAATCTAAAATCTCATAATCCTTTTTGCCTTCAATACCTTCTAAATTTGAAATGAGAAATGGAAAATTTGCTTCCTTTTTTAGCCTTGACAAGTTTTCAACACCTTGATCAAAATCTCGTATACCTGGCACGAAAGCATCATAAGCCATCCAATTCATCCATTGTATTATTTTTGAACCACCATCATTGGTTCCTAATTGAGTACCCTGAAATATATTCCCAGCATCAGTAAGCATTACAAAGTCTCCAGATGCTTTAGCTTCATTTCTTAAGTTTGTAACATATGTATATGCTCCAGCACCACCAGCAAGCATTGGAGAAAACTCAGGGTTTATAAAACGCGCTGGAACCTGATGAATCGCGCCATGGATATTATTTGTAAAAAGAAGATGAAGTTTAAAAGAATTTGAAAACAGTGAACTGACAAAAATGATATTCACAAATAATAATATTATTTTTTTCATTTACTATTAATTCTAATGATTAATTAAAAAGAATATTTAATTGTCGCTTTCAAAACTGCGCTAGATTCATCAACTCTATCAAGCAATAATGACTCTTCTTGCGAATCTGCTTTGAACAAATCATTATATCTATAATCTGCTGCCCCAAATATCGCAGAAAAATCTATACTTATATTTTCGTATACCCAGCCACTTCCAATTGTGAATTTAGTTATTTCAAATTCTTCACCTAGTGGTGACTCACTATATATAAAACCAAACCTTAGTGGAGTTTTGCCCAAAATTATATGTTCAACTCCTATTGAAAAACCCACTGTAGACTGATAATTAAAATTGGCAGTATCTACTGAACTGTGCTCTACAATAAATTCGTCATAAGCATCCCAATCTTTAAAAATTAAACCTCCTGTAATACTCGTTTTCGTAGGGTTATTTACTTGAATAGAAAAACCTATATTAATTTCTCTTGGAAGATTAACCTCATACTGTGAAGAAGAACTATCACTAAAAATAAAATCAGGTAACAAAGTCCTTTCATCCATAATTGGAACTAGCCCGTCGGATAAAAATTTAATAGTTGTAGATGGAGTAAATGAAAACCCAACAGATATATTCTTTTGTAAATCGTATGTTGTCCCGAAAGAGAAACGACTTTCATTTTCAGCTGATAAATCTATTATTCGTATATTGGTTGTATCGCTCGCTAGTGCATCATCCTCATCAATTACATTAACACCACTTGTGTATATAATATCATCCTCGTATAAATTTTCTATGCTAAAACCTAATTTAAGCTTGCTACCAATTTTAGTAGACATCCCAAATTCTAGAGAACGAATACCACCACCTACATTAATTAAATGATAACCAACTACGGGATCTCTGTTATATACACCAGGCCCTAAACTTGCTCGAACTTCTTCATTATAATCATATCTAAAATCCCAATATGGAAGATCTGATAAAGAGAAAGAAATAGGAATATTAAACCTCTCATTAAAACTGCCTGATAAAGACCATGATAATGAAGTAAATGCAGGTCTATTTAAAGCATATACATTTTGCGTAACAACGTCATCAAACATATCAATAACGGCAACACTCCTACGCTCAGCATATGAATTTCTAATTATATCAATTTCCAGGTTTAATGATTCTCCATATCTATTAAATATATGCTCCGAGAACGGTCCTGAATAAATCCCTCCCTTCGCCAAGTAATCAGCTCCAGATGAGAAATAATTATTAGGAATTAAAGGAGAAAAATATTGTTGCCCAAAAACAATACTTATGAAACAGAAGGAGAGGACTAGAATCTTATTTTTTAATTTAAAATGCATAATCTAATTGTAATCTAATA
>CEOP01104236.1_pt1 | contig 11542 bp, 9 predicted proteins | sample 361301 | NCBI WGS metagenome assembly CEOP01 (sample SAMEA2619548, study PRJEB7988) | marine metagenome | biome: marine biome (ENVO:00000447); feature: deep chlorophyll maximum layer (ENVO:xxxxxxxx); material: "saline water (ENVO:00002010), including plankton (ENVO:xxxxxxxx)" | depth 55 m
AAAGAAATTGAGGATTGGGGAGCATTGAATGATATTAAGGGATCAAATAAAAATATTAAGTTTTGGAAAAAAATACCTAAAATATATTCATCTTTTTCTAAATCTCTAATTAAAAAAGGTTTTGGAACTTCTGGTATTCAATCAAGAGAGGCGATAAAAAATTTAGAATTATACATGTCTGAGAATTTTAAACCCCATTATTTTATTGGATTTAATATGTTAAATAAAGCAGAGAGCACAATAATTCAAGAATTTATATCCCAAAATAAAGGGAAAGTTTTTTGGGATTTAGACCATGAATTTTATTATGACGATAAAAATACGGCAGGAAAACATATTAGATCTTATTACAAGGAATGGAGTTGTTTGAGAGATACAAAACCAGAAGGGCTATCAAAATATTATGAAAAAGAAAAAAACTTTCACATAATTGAAACATCTAATAAGATTAGTCAAGTAAAATATGCTGCGCAAATAATCAATGGCTGGAAAATAGAAGGTCAAGTCCCCAAAAAGGGTGTGATCGTTGGTGATGAGGAAACACTACCCGCTCTTTTGTCGGGAATTGATATAGAAACTAAGCATTGGAATGTAACAATGGGCATACCCATAAAAAATTCCAAATTTCAGGGTGTAATCAACTCAATTTTTGAAATGCATATAAATACATCGAATAAAAAGTTTTTTTATGAGGACATCCTATCTGTTTTAACCAATACCCTAATAAAAAAACAATTTGAGAATGAAAAAATTAATTTAAGAGATAAAATAAAAAAATTAAAAAATTCAAATCATATTTTATTTAAATCAAATCAATTGTACACACAAAAAAAATCTTTTGAGTATTTTTTATTTAAATCTGTAGATTCTGCGTCAGGGTTTATACTAAAACTAAAAAAAGTACTTAAATATTTTGAAAAAGATAATTATAAAATTAAAAATGACTTGATCACAAGTAATGATTTGAATAAAATAAAAGATATTTTATCAGAATTATTTACCTATACAGAAAGAATTCCAGATTTTTCTCTTGACGTACTTTTTCATATTTATAAGAAAATTCTTGAAGAAGAAAAATTAAATTTTTCTGGGGATTATGATTCTACAATTCAAATTACAACTCTTTCAGAAACAAAATTAATTGATTTTGATACTGTATTATTAACAAATGTTAACGAGGGGATTTTACCTTCTGGAAGGTCTGGTGAAAGTTTTTTACCCTTTGATATAAAAAAATATTATGGCCTTCCAACTTTTTTTGATTACGACGCAAGAGAAACATATCAGTTTTACCAACTCATTCAAAATGCAGAGGAAATATACTTGCTATATAGTAATAGTGAAAAAGGATTGGGAGGTTTAGAAAAAAGTAGATTTATACAACAACTTATAAATTTCAATAAAGCGAATCATAAAATAAATTTTCTAAAGACAAGTAATCTTTTTGAAGATGAAGCGATGCTTGAGATTAAAAAAACCACTAAAATGGTCGATTTAATAAAAGCTAAAGTAAAAGAGGGAATTTCCCCCTCAACATTATCAAAGTTTTTGATAGATCCAATGAGTTTTTATTTTGATTACGTGCTGGGAATAGAAGATGAGAAAGAACACTCAAATATTGTTGAGGCTAAAGATAAGGGAAATATAGCACACGAAACATTAAAAGAATTATATGATCCATATGTATCAAAATATATTAATAAAAATGATTATAAAGAAATTCTAGACAGGCTACCTATTGTATTGAATAAAAAGTTTAATAAATTCTATGGTGGAAACCTTGAAAGAACAGGATACAATTATTTAATTTATGAAGAGATAAAGAAGCAATGTAAAGAGTTTCTTCTATTAGAAAAGGGATTAATTCATAAAGGAAACATTTTAAAAATAATTGCATTAGAAGAAGAAATTAAATATAACCTGCATATTGAGGGATTACCCAGTAAAACTAAATTATACGGATTTATTGATAGAATTGATGAGTGGAATGGACAAATTAGAATCTCTGATTATAAAACTGGAACTGTAAAAAAAGATAAACTGAAGTTCTTTTCTGATTTTGCTTTTGATCATTCAAATAATAAAAAAAATTCCGATTATAGATCTTTATTCCAACTTTTAGTTTATTCATATGTATATTTTAAACAAAATTCTTTGACCCATAAAATTAAGGCAGGTATAATGCCCTTAAAAACTCCTAAGGATTATTTTTATCCCATTACTATTTCAAAAGAAAAAAATAATAACGATTTTTTATTAAACGAAAATTTCATCCACTTTGAAAAGGAATTATTAACCATTTTTACAAATTTATTTGATGAAAAATTGCCATTCTTTGCTGATGATTCAGAATAATTTCTTTATAATAGCAGTATATATCACAAAATTATGGTAAATAAAGATGATTTTGATAAGATAGACACTAATAAAGACGGTGTTATTTCTGAGGAAGAATTTGAAAAGGGAAAAGATGTTTTGTCCGAAGAAAAAGGGGTAGAAAAAGAAAAACTCAATTGGTTTTTAAGGCTAATAACATTAGGAGATAGATTTTCATATAAAGATTTGATGGATAGAGCAAAACAAGCTTTTGTTCAATTCATTGTTGTTTTTTTTGGAGTTTTAATATCATTCGGTGTAGAACAAAAGGGAGATGATTTTGAAGATAGGGAATGGAATATTGAAAATTTACATAATCTTCTTGATGAGATGAATGGTTTAAAAGCATATACTGAGGAACATTTAATGACTGTTGAATATATAAGAGGAGAATACAAAGACTTACTCGAAAATTGGGAAAGTGATAAAAGATCCCTATTTATATGGATTTATGGACCAGATGATTATGGATTTCCATTAAAGGAATATACCAACCGAATGCCTTTTGATCCGGATAGAAGAGTATATGAGACAATAAAACTTGATGGAACATTTCGATTTTTGGGCACAGAAGTCGCAAAAGCAGTTTATGATGCTTATGATGGTACATTATACCAGTATATAAAAATAAATGCTGATAAAGAAGAAGAGGTTTTTACAAAAAAATTTAATGATAGAGTAGACAGTAAATGGATATATGATTTAGATATGATTGATTTTGATGATCCACAATTTTGGCTAAAAAATAAAAAGTATATTCAAGACGACTACTTTGTAAAGTATAATATTTTCAAAAGAATTGAGCTTTGGGATCAAACAATCGAACAGATTGGTGAATATTTAAAACTAGTTGACAAGAGTATATCTACACTTCAAGATGAGATTAAAACTAAGGATGAAGAAATTGAAATTATTTATTGGGTTTTCTAAGATATTTCTCAACTAATCCTGCACTTATCTTTCCAGAAATTAATGATGGTGGAACACCAGGTCCAGGGACTGTTAGTTGACCACAAAAGTATAGACCTTTAACTTTTTTACTTTCCAGTTTTGGTCTCAAAAATGCAGTTTGAAATAATGTCATTGCCATCCCATAAGCATTGCCCTTATAAGAATTATATTCAGAAATAAAATCATTTATACAAAAAGACTCCTCGAACAGAATATGCTTATTAATCTCTTGTTCAGTTCTTTGTTCTAATCTATTTATTACAAGATCTAAATATTTTTTTCGTAATGTTGGAGTATCATTTAATCCTGGAGCTAGAGGGATTAAAATGAAGCATGCTTCTTTTCCTGAAGGAGCCATTGATAGATCAGATTTTGAGGGAAAATTTACATAGAATAATGGATCATCAGGCCATTTTGGATTATCATATATTTCGGTTGCATGTTTGTCAAAATCCACATCAAAAAAAAGAGTATGGTGTGCTACATCTTTAATTTTTTTATTTAAACCAATGTAAAATAAGAGAGAAGATGGCGCAAAGGTTTTTTTACTCCAATAATTTTCACTGTATACTCTTAATTTCTTATCTAAAAGTGTCTCGGTATGATGATAGTCAGCACCACTCAAAATTACATCTGCATTATATAATATTTTATTAACTATTACCCCACTGGCTTTATAGTCATTTACGATAATTTTTTCTACCGAAGAATTTAAATGAAATTTAACACCCAAAGATTTTGCCAGTTTTACCATTCCTTCAATAACCGAGTAAATACCACCCTCAGGATGCCAAGTTCCTAAGCCATAGTCTGCAAAATTCATAAAATTATAAAAGGCTGGTGTATCTTTGGGTTTAGCACCTAAAAATAATACTGGAAATTGAAGTAGCTGCCTTAATTTAGGATTTTTAAAATTCTTAAAGACATCATCTTTAATGTTTCTTATAAATAAATTTAGTTTTTTTACCGTTTCAAAAGTAATTAATTCAAGGGGGGATTTTCCTGGCCTATAAACAATTTTGTTTATGGCTATATCATAATTTTTTTTAGCCTTTTCAATAAATTTTTTAAGCTTTTTGCCACTTCCATTTTCCTCCTTTTCAAAAACACTTATTATTTTATCCAGATTTCCTTCAATTACTATTTTTTCCTTTGTTCCAAAATAAACTTCATAGGCTGGGTCTAATTTTTTTAAATTATAATATTCACTTGGACTTTTGTTAAAATCATTAAAAAATCTTTCAAAAATATCTGGCATCCAGTACCAGGATGGTCCCATATCAAAGGTAAACCCATCTTTTTTAAATTGCCTAGCACGTCCGCCTAAACTTTCATTTTTTTCAAAAACCTCAACTTGGTAGCCCTTCTTTGATAAATAACAAGCAGAGGATAATGAGGAAAATCCAGATCCAATAATTATCACTTTTTTATTCATAATAACATATTTGTATTTTCAGCTGTTTTTAATATGTTAAATAATTTTTAAAATTATTTTTTGTTTCTTTTACCAGACTTTATAATTTCTTCAACAAAAGATGCGCTAATCACTCCTGTTGGGATTGCAACAATTCCAATACCAACAAGTGAAATAATTGATGCAAAAATTTTACCACCAACAGTTATTGGATATACATCACCGTAACCGACAGTTGCTAGTGAAACAGTTGCCCACCATATTGATTCTGATATACTAGAAAATTTTTCAGGTTGAGCACTATTTTCAAGATAGTAAATAGCAGATGCTGAAAATAAAATAGTTAGAATAGAGAGAAAAAGAGTAAACTTTAATTCGCTTTTTACAGCTCCCAGTGCTTTAGCAAAAAGCTTCAATGATTCAGAGTCTCTACCCAATTTAAAAATTCTTGTTAATCTAAACAACCTTAATATCCTTAAGAACCTTCCATCAATTTTTGTAAACTGGTTTAAGAAGAAAGGTAATATTGAGATTAAATCTATTATTCCAAATAGACTAGTCGTGTATGATATAACTCCTTTTAGCTTTGATTTTTTATATGCATGAGAAATACGGTAGAGATATTCTACAGAAAAAATGCAGATGGAAATAGCTTCAAAAATATAAAACTCATAACCATAGATTGATCTGACAGATACATGAGATTCAGCAATCATCGCAATTATATTTGCGATAATTAGAATGTAAATGAATTGATCAATACGTTTATGATAATTCATTTATTTTTTTTTATGTCGATTACTATTCCAACCATTACTATGATTGATGTAATTATGACTAAAATGGCAACAAATTTAGGAGTCATTTAAAATAATTTATAGCTAAATTAATTAAAACTAATAAGAAAAATATTATAAAGATTATTATAAGCAAAATATAAATAAATGAACGAAATTTGTGTTTAAATAATTTTGCTCGATCAGATTTAAAATTGAAGTATTCTAAAAAAGATTCATTTACTACTTTAACTCTTTTTTCTTTTGGAAAAAACTGGTATTGGCCATTTAAACAAATGGCTTTTAGTAAAAAAAATTTTAAAGAGAAAAATGGACTAGAGTTTATTCGAGTTATGGGAACTGGGGGAGGCTCGGGCTTTAGTTTAAGACCTGATTTTAGTACATATGCAATTTTGTGTGTTTGGAAAAATAAAAATTCTTCCGAATTATTTTTTAAAAGTCATGAAATGTTTAATACATATATTAGAAAATCAATTAGTGTAAGACACATAGAAATGAAAGCAATTAAAAGCCATGGATTCTGGGATAGACTGCAGCCATTTAAAAATCAAGAAATTAATGATGAAATCATTGATTTGCCTGTAGCTGTTATTACTCGTGCGACACTTAATTGGAGAATGTTAATTCAATTTTGGATATCAGTACCAAGAATTAGTAAAGCTATTCAAAATGCAAAAGGGGTATTTTTTTTTAAGGGTATAGGAGAGTTGCCATTTATTCAACAAGCAACAATAAGTATTTGGAGAAGTAATGATTTCATTAATAGTTTTGCTTATCGTAATGAAGACCATAAATCAGTCATAAAAAAAACCAGGAAAAATAACTGGTATAAAGAAGATCTTTTCTCAAGATTTAAAGTCATTTTAGATTCAACTACTAAATTTAAATAATGAAGAAGGCAATAATTATTGGTTCTGGTATTGGTGGAATTGCGTTAAGTATTCGCCTCTCAAAAATTGGCTATTCAGTAAAAGTGTTTGAGTCTAATTTATATCCAGGCGGAAAAATACATTCAATTGAAAGGAATGGTTTTAGATTTGATGCAGGACCCTCATTATTTACAATGCCGAACTATGTTGATGATTTATTTAAATTGTGTGGAGAGAATCCAAGAGATTTTTTTAATTACAAAAGAAAAAAGATTGGATGTAAATATTTTTGGGAGGATGGAACAGAACTAGTTGCTTACGGCGAAAAAAATGAATTTATTAAAGAAGTTGAAGAAAAATTAGATGTCCCAAAAAAAGTTTTAATTAAATATTTTAATAGAGCAAAAATAAAGTATGATAATACTTCACCTTTATTTTTAAATAAGTCATTGAACAAGGTTAAGACTTTTTTTTCAAAAGAAACATTCAAAGCCCTTTTATCTTTCAATAAATATGATATTTTTAAAAGTTTACATCAAATTAATAAAGAGCAACTCAAAGAACCTCATTTAATTCAATTGTTCGATAGGTTTGCTACCTACGTTGGTTCTAATCCGTTTCAGGTCTCTGGGATGATGAGTTTAATTCAGCATTTAGAAAAACATTTTGGCACTTACATTCCTCTAAAAGGAATGGTAAGTATAACAGAATCATTAGTGAATTTAGCTAAAAGACAGGGAGTAGAATTCTTATTCGAAAGTAATGTTGATAGAATTGTAATTGAAAATAATACAGCTAAAGGAATTATGAGTAAGGGACACTTTTCTCCTTCAGATATAGTTATCAGTAATATGGATATTAATCCAACATATAATATTTTGATGCCTGAGATTTCCAAACCAAAAAAAATCGTTAATAATATACCATCAAGTTCAGCTCTAATTTTTTACTGGGGAATATCAAAACAACATCCAAATCTGGATCTACATAATATTTTCTTTTCTAATAACTATAAGCAGGAATTTGAAGAAATTTTTAAGAATTATAATATTTCTGATGATCCTACTGTGTATATTAATATAACTTCAAAAGATATAAAAAAAGATGCTCCAAAAAACTGTGAAAACTGGTTTGTGATGGTAAATGCTCCCTATGATAAAGGGCAAGATTGGGATTTAATAGTCAATAAAGTTCGTAAATCTGTAATAAAGAAAATATCTCGAAATCTAAAAGTGGATATTTCTAAAGATATAATAACAGAAGAGATTCTAACACCATTAATAATTCAGAGCAAAACCAAATCACATTTAGGGGCTTTATATGGTCCGTCAAGTAATAAAAGATTATCTGCTTTTTTTAGACATTCAAACTTTTCAAGTGATGTAAAAAATTTATTTTTTTGTGGTGGTAGTGTTCATCCTGGTGGTGGAATTCCAATTTGTTTATTATCTGCTAAAATAACTGCTGAACTAATTAATAATATAGATAAATGACCAAATTCAGTAGTTTTTCGTTTTTATCAATTTCTATTATAATAGTTTGGATTTTTCATTTATCAGGAATTTTAGGTATTTTCTTTGGTGACAGCGAATGGTTTATATCTGCTACTCCTTTAAATTTAATTTTATCTCTTGTCTTATTATTATTAAACTCAAATGACTCAAATAAAATTGTAATGATTGCTTGTGTGGCTTTTATTATAGGAATGTTTGCAGAAATATTAGGCGTTAACTATGGATTAATTTTTGGTAATTATGTATATGGGCAAGCTCTTGGTCCAAAAATGTTCAATGTTCCAATTTTAATTGGCTATAACTGGGCAATGGTATTAATAATTACCGCAAGTATTGCTCAAAAGGTATCAAATAAATTTGGAGTTAGATTATTTGTTGGAATCATCTTAATGTTATTTCTCGATATTCTTATAGAGCCTGTAGCCCCTTTTTTAGATTTTTGGACTTTTAAATCAGGAAGTGCTCCAGTCCAAAACTACATTGGATGGGCAATTGTATCATTTCCATTACACTTTTTGTACCATAAATTTGAAATTAAAAGAAATAATCAGTTTTCAAGTCATCTATACCTTGCTCAAATTTCATTCTTTCTTTTAATTTTAATAAAATTCAAATTATGAATCAATTCAAATTCTTTTTGTTTTTATATATTTCAATAATTTATTGTTGTGAAACGAAACTCATAAAAAAAACTAATATAGAAATAATTGACTCCACTCAGAGTTATAGTTTTTCTAATCCAAAAAAATTGGTTAATCTTTCCATGGAATACAGAAAATCAAACAGTTTATATTCATGGTCTGAACTTAATAATTTTATAGATCGTTTCGAAAATTTAAATAATATGATTCCCGAGGGAAATTTAGTTTTTATTGAAGAATTAATAAATAAAACAGATCAGTTAATTAAGTCAGATTTCCCAGATAAACTTGATGTACCAGATATAAAGAGTAGAATAAAGGTTGTGAAATCTTTATTATTGAAATGTAGATATAATTCCAAAAATGAAAACTGGGAAGATTTAGATATATCATTAAAAGAACTATTTATAAGTTACAATTCATTAATTAATAGAATCACCTCAGTTGTTGACGAGAATGATATTTTTAGAGTTATTAATTAATGCTTTCTATGTGTTTATCAATAATTTTTTTCTTTTAAAATTATATTCAAATTCTTTAATCAACTTATCAGAGGATATTATTTTTCTTAATTTTTCACCAATAATAAATTTTGGAGGTAAAACTTTAAATTCTTTGGCTATTAGAGTATAGTAATCCTTCTTTAATGGGTGGAAGGGAGATACTGCATTATATGTATTATTTTCATTTGGGAACCTATCCAGTATTTTTAATATTATTCCAATCACATCATCAATGTGAATTAGATTTATAAATTGATCTCCTTTATTAAATTCTTTTCCACTTATTGAATTAATTGGATGAATGTTATTTCCAATTAGTCCTCCTAAACGAATATTTATAGTTTTAAATGGTCCATTATTTAATATTTTTTCAACGGAGAGTATTTTAATAGCAGATTCTGAGATGGGATTACATTTAGTTTTTTCATCTAATAATCTATTAGAGGATCCATATACACTTATACTACTAAGGTAAATAACATTTTTTATTGATTCTTTTTTTGTTATTTCAACAAGTTGTGTAATAAAATCATGAAAGCCCTTTGATTTCATTTTGTTTTTACCAAAAGGAACAGTTATTATTAATAAGTCTAGCGACCTATAAAAAGGGGATTCATTAAAATTTTTATTAATAACATACTGATAGGAATTAATTCCTGATTTAGACAATTTTAAAATTTTGTCAGCGGATCTGGCTGTTCCATTTACTTTATATCCATTATCAAGTAAAGTTTTGGCCAAAGGAAAGCCAACTCTACCACAACCTAAAACACCTATTTTATTCATTTATTTTCTAAAATTAAATAAAATTAACTATCTTAAAATGAATTAATTATAAATAATGGCGATTAAAAGTTTTCAAGCTGCTCGAATGCGCCCGGTTAAGAAATCGGTCAAGAATATTCTTGTTCGTGACATTATGACAAAAAATTTAATTTTATTTCGACCAAAACAATCTATTCATGATGTAATGAAGTTGTTCATTAAGTATAAAATCTCTGGGGGGCCGGTGGTCAACAAACATGGAGATTTAATGGGAGTTATTTCAGAAGCAGATTGCATGAAAGAAATTTCAGAAAGCAGATATTTTAATATGCCAATACTTGACAAGTCAGTTTATCACTTTATGACTAAAGAGGTAGAAACAATCGAAGCCAACACTTCCGTTTTTGATGCTGCATCAACCTTTTTTAGAACCAAAAGAAGGCGCTTTCCTGTTCTTGATAAAAAAAATTTAGTCGGTCAAGTTAGCAGGAAGGATATTGTGATTGCTGCTTTAAATCTTAAAAGTCAGACGTGGCATTGATTAATGAATTTTGATTCCAACTTTTACGTCTTGAGTATCTGGTTCGATAAAAATTATTTTTCCTAGTTTATTTCTGACCAGTAAAATCCGCCCTTCACTTTTATGACCTTTAATTTTTTTTGGTTTTATATTTACCAATACACAAATCTTTTTGCCAACAATTTTTTTTAAATCTTGATTTTTATTTAATTGACAAACAGCCTCTATTTTTTTATAGCCAATATTTAATTGAAGTATAAAAAACCCCTTTTCTTTAGGTATTTTTTCAACTTCTAATATTTCACCAATTTTTATGTCAAGACTTTGAAATTGTTGAAAATTAGTATTAGTTTTTTTTTCAGGAATATGAATTTTTTTAATCAGATTGATTTTTTTGAAGCTTATCTACTTGTTTTTTAATCTCGCTGTCTTCTATTTTTGAAAATAGAAGCTCTTGCTTGTTTATGACATGTCCCTCATTAAATATTGATTGATTTTCGATTCCTTTCCAATCTAAAATTTCAATTTTCAATAGTTTTTGAAGTTTTTTTGATGTATTTGGTAAAAAAGGTTCACTTAAATACGCCAAAATACCTGTTATTTGTATACTGGTATTTAAAATAGTAGCAACTCTTTGGGGTGATGTTTTAAATAATTTCCAGGGTTCTTGATCTGCAAGATACTTATTTCCAATTCTAGCTATGTTCATCAACTCTTTTAAACCTTCTCTAAAACGAAATTTTTCAATTGAACTTTTAATCTTTAATGGAATAGTTTTGATTTCAGCCAATACTTTTATGTCATCATCTAATAAATTTTCTGATTTTGGTATAGCACCTTCATAATATTTATTTATTAAAACAACAACCCTATTTATAAAGTTTCCATAAATTGCTACCAGCTCATTATTATTTCTGGATTGAAAATCTTTCCAAGTAAAGTCGTTATCTTTTAATTCTGGGGAATTTGCAGTCAAAACATATCTTAGAACATCTTGTTGCTCAGGAAATTCTTCCAAGTATTCATGTAGCCAAACAGCCCAATTTTTTGAAGTTGATATTTTTTTACCCTCTAAATTTAAAAATTCGTTTGCAGGAACATTTTTAGGTAGAATATAATTTTCTGAGGCTTTTAATATTGCTGGGAATATTATACAATGAAAGACAATATTATCTTTTCCAATAAAATGAAT
>CEOP01028536.1_pt1 | contig 11533 bp, 11 predicted proteins | sample 361301 | NCBI WGS metagenome assembly CEOP01 (sample SAMEA2619548, study PRJEB7988) | marine metagenome | biome: marine biome (ENVO:00000447); feature: deep chlorophyll maximum layer (ENVO:xxxxxxxx); material: "saline water (ENVO:00002010), including plankton (ENVO:xxxxxxxx)" | depth 55 m
GATGCAGCCCCGGATTTTACTTTGAAAGCACACGACAAGAGCGAAGTTACGCTTTCTTCATTCAGTGGGAGTAGAGTGATTCTTTCGTTCTATCCAGCCGCGTTCACAGGGGTTTGCCAAAGTCAGGTTTGTACAATCAATGATCAGCATAAGACCCTCGGTTCTACCGATTGTGTTGTATTGGGTATTTCTGTCGACGCACCCTTTTCCAACAATGCATTTAGAGATGCCAACGATATTGATTACCCTCTACTTTCAGATGTTCATCGTGATGTGATCGAATCCTACGGCGTTACTTTCGAAAATTTCGTAATCGATGGGTACACCGTTGCCCAGAGATCGGTATTTGTCGTTGAAGCCGATGGGACCATTGGCTACGCCTGGTATGCTGAAAATCCGGGAGTCGAGCCAGACTATGAAGCACTCTTCGCTCATGTTGGTGCCTGATTAGAAGGTAGATCCTTCTGGCCAAGTTCTTTCGACAACTGCCAAGCCACCTTCGTGAGGCATTGGTGCCTCTGGTTTTTCGATTCTGATTTTGACTCCAGCAATATTGGGATGGCCCGATACGGTTTCAATGATGATGTCACAAAGTGTTTCCATCATCTTCACCGATTCGCCGCCGGCGACAATATCGTGAACAGTTTGCTGCAAGAACCCATAGTCCACACTCGTCGTTAAATCATCATCACATGCTGGATTTTTCAGAGTGACCCAAACGCTGACCACAAAAGGCTGATCCTTCTCTCTCTCATAATCAAAAACACCATGCTTACCCTTGACTTCGTAGTTTTCCACTGCGATGATGGTACTCATGATGTCACCTCATTCATCCCTTTCGTGAACCCAAATCAGATGGTAACCGAATTCGGTTTTGACAAATCTATCAACTTCCTTGAGTGGCTGCTCAAAGCAGGCCGCACTGAATTCCCGAGCCATTTGACGTTCGTGGAACCAACCGAGGTCCCCCCCGCGTTGACCACTCGGGCATTTGCTGTGTTTCTTCGCAGCCTTCTCGAAAACCTTGAGGGGTTTTTTGGCTTCTTGAATCTCAGAAAGAATCCGAACAGCGTCCGATTTTTGACGCAATAGGATATGGCTTGCGTGAGCTCTTCGAATGGCCATTGAATCATCCCCATGCCAGCCAAGCAGCATAGGAACCATAGATGATTCCACTTACGGCTAGTGATTCTTCGTTGAAGCGATCCATTGTATCTTTGTAGGTATGGTATTCCCAAGAACCTGAGCCATAGCAGACGATTGCACGCCCTCTATCATCTCCATCTTGTTGTTGGATATCATAAACGAAAGGTCCGTGGTCTGAATTGTAAGGCATCCCATCACTGGCTCCTTTTGCACCATCAAGTGTCTGTGTGTGAATCTCATACTTGGAGGCCAAACCCATTGGATTCTCGTCCCTAAATTGGTCGACAATTTGGTCGATGATCTCCATGTCGCGTGCATCATTGCCAAACATCCACACACCATTGCCTCGATTGTCAAGGTCAATGTCAACGTGATTCATATCGAGATTGATGTATATTCGAAGATTTTCCTGAAGTTGACCCATGTAGGATGCGACGTAGGCTTTGGAGCCATGCAACCCTTCCTCTTCTCCACCCCATGTGCAGAACTTCATCGTGTAGTATGGCTCACCTTTGCTCTCCGCCATGTTGGCGAATTGACGAGCCAGTTCGAGAACGGTTGCAGTCCCAGAAGTATCATCGACAGCTCCGGGTCCATTGTAGACCGTATCGTGATGGGCACCAAAGATTACCAGTTCATCCGTTTTCCCCGGAAGAATTCCACAAGGTGCCTTGACATCTCTTTCACCTTGATTATCGACATTCACAATCATTCGGATTACCCCCTCTCCGTTGACGACTTGGTCCTGAATTTGTTCACCGACTTGATCACTGACCATCATGAAAGGGATGCCAGGTGGCATATTCTCGAATTGGCTAGTGTCGACAGATTTGAAGAAAGGGACACAGCGCCCTCCCTCACCAGGTATTTTGCAGTTGTTTGGGGGGTTTTCTCCCCCAGTTGAATCCCATGTCACAAGGATCAGTCCATACAAATCATATTCCTGTGCCTTGATGAAGAGTTCCGTGTTACTCGAAACACCTCCGCCCCCGAAGACCATCCCAATACTCGCAGACGCGCTTTCCCAAGTGGCATCGTCACTTGCATTTCCCAAATCAACAACTGGAATTTGGTCTTGATACTGGTAATCGGCGGAACCAGAATATCCTTGCAGAACAAAGTCACTTCTATGGGCAAAAACAGTCTCTTGACTTCCAAAGTCAGTAAACGAACAGGGTGGGAAACCAATGATACCTGGCATGCAAATCGACAATTGGGGTTCCTCTTGTATCTCAAACATCGGAACAGCAAATGAATTCGGTTCGATGGACAAACCGAAATCAGAAAAGTTGTCCAGATTGGATTGAGCAGTGGCATGTTCCTCTGCAGTACCGCTCATTCGCCCTTCCCATTCAGGATGGCCTAGGGCAAGCAAACCTTCGGCGAAAGCCCGAGTCTGTGCAGGGTCAAAGTCAATCAGTTCTCCATCGAATTCATCATCTGAAAACCAACCGATGATCGTATCTCCAAACAGAATTGCAGTCACACTGCCGCCCACAATTAGCATTACAGCAACCACAATGACAGGGACTGTGGCCCAAGGAAACCGCTCTTGGAATGGGTTCGGTACGGTTGCCATTTCATCCAAAGTGGTTGATTCTTCAGTAGTTGGAACTGTGGTCGTTTTATCATTCCAAATGAGTGCGGCAATGCGTTCATCTTTTTTCCGAGGGACTTCTAAACCTCGTTGTTTGAGCATGTCACCCAGTTCATTGTGGGAATGGTCATCATACTGCATATCGGCCACACCTTCATTTCGTCATGCACACTCGTCATTCTTCAAGGCACGGGTCTATTGTACCTCTTCACCAGTCCACCTTTTTCCGAGGGAGTGTTCAATGTCCATCTGATCGAGTATCCGGGCAACTACAAAGTCGACGAGATCATCAATACTCTTGGGGTTGTGATAAAAACCGGGGCTTGCGGGCATGACTACGACACCCCAGTTTGACAATTTGGTCATATTTTCCAAGTGTACTGTCGCGTAAGGAGCCTCACGTGGTACGACGATTAGAGGGCGTCGTTCCTTCAGGGCGACAAGAGCAGACCTTGTCACCAAGTTGTCGGAGATTCCCGCAGCAATTTTACTGATGGTCGTTCCACTCGCTGGACAAACAATGTAATGATCAATTTTAGCAGAACCTGAAGCTGAACGCGCTGCAAGGTTGTCATTGTCTTCCAGAGAAACACCTGGGATTTTCGCCAAATCCGCTGCAGAGAGCCCCAATTCGAGGTCGAGGTTGATTCCGCCTTCGCGTGTTACAATGAGTAAAACCTCCCACTTTGCATCTGACAATGCACGAAGGAGCCTTTCAGCATACAATGCGCCTGAAGCGCCGGAAATCGCCACTACAGCCTCTGGCATCATAGATGCCTCAAGCAATTCCTTCTTGAATGCTTGTTAGGAACTGTGAGAGGACCGGCATTGCCGCCTCAAACGATTCAGGACTGCTACCCCATGCAATTCTGAGATAATGTTTCAGATCTGAGTGGAACATACCACCTGGGGTGGCCAGTAGACCCAATGGTTTGCCATACTTTGCCATCGCTTCGACCGCATCCATGCCAATGGAGAATGCACCATAGATCCCGAACGGGGGCGGAGTCCATTTGATTCCATGAGCTTCCAAAACTTCGAGTAATTTGGGTAAATTTTGCTTGCGAGCCTCCCAGATGCCATCCAGTGCCTCATCCAACCTTGGAAAAACAGTCTCGGCGATTGAAACAGTTGGGGCACTGGCTAGGCCCTGCATATTTTGGAAGGCATTTTTGGCATTTTGAATCAATTTTGGCTCCCCAATCATCCACCCAAATCGGATTGGACCCAAACCATAGGTCTTGGTGAGCGAGTTGATTGAAATTGCATTTTTTGCATATTTATACATTGGTCTATAGAATTCAGTACCTTTTGAAGCATCCAGATAAACCTCGTCAGATACTAGATTGACACCCGCTTCCTGGGTCACTTTGATCAACCATTGCTGATCATCTTCAGAAATCATCTCTCCAGTTGGATTCATGACAGGTGTGAGAGCCAAAACGCCAACTTTCGGAAGAATTTCTAGGACTTCCGCCCTGTTCAATTCCCAAGGTCCCTCACTGGGCCCTCTGTGAAATGGAATCACTTCGCACCCCAGCAATCGAGCACTTTGTGATACCACAGCAAACGACGGCATCTCAACACCAACTACACGCGGTCCATCTACAGGGAGTGCAGCAAGAATCGCCAAGGATATCGATTGGCACGCACCATGGGCGATACAGACTTGATTCAACTCAACTTCGTATCGATCTGCAACCCATTGCGCTGGGTCTTGACCTGATTTCCAAAAAGTGAGCATTGCATCCGCACCCACCTCAACTTGCCAATCATATCCAAATCCCGATTGAGATAGATCATGAGGGCGATTCTCTTGCAAGCGCGGAACATACCAAGAGAGGTAATCGACAGGTGGTATTGCGTTACCGCTAACTGGTCCACCCAGCCGTGGTTCCATGCCAATCACCGTCGGCTCTGGATTTTGGCCAACAACCTCAACATTTCAAGGTAAATCCAAACCAATGTCACTAGAAGCCCGAAGACTGCTCTCCATTCGAGACTCTTCGGCGCCCCGTTTTCGACACCTCGCTCGATGAAGTCAAAGTCGGCCGCTAAGCAAAGTGCTCCGAGTCCAATCACGAACAACGAGAATCCAATTCCAATGGGGCCACTTCCATGGATGTAGGGGATTTCGGGTCCACCGACCAGTGCAAAAATGAGCGTAATCATGTACACTAGGAAGACTGCCGACATGGCGCTGTAAACAGCGATTCGAAAGTTATCATTCACGTTGATGATCCCCATTCGATAGATCACCAACATTCCACCAAATACAGCCCCTGTCAACATAAATGCCTGAATCGCAATACCTGGGTAGGAAGCCTCAAACAACGTGGTAATTCCACCCAGAAACAGTCCTTCTAATGCTGCATAAGTGAGTACAGCAATCGGATTCTCAGCCAAACCCGTGAAGAGCATCACGAAGAAGAAGATGAATCCGGCTACCCATCCGACAATGCTGAGCATGAATGCCAACTCGGCATTGCCTGTGATGAACAATCCAAAAACAGAGAGGCCACTCATCATCATCACAAAGAAAGTGATCAAACCTTTCTCTGCTACACCTTCGATGGTCATTTTATCTTGCACTAAGTCTTGAATCGTGAAAACTGAATCATTCAGTGCAGGGTTACTAGTACGATACATAGAACTGCGCAAAAAACGGTAGTTCTCAAGACTTCGCATTCACTCTGCTGAGAGATTCACGCATCGAGAACAGTAACGCTTCGGTGATTTCATCGCCAGTGATTTCGAATCCTAGACGATCTAGGGAAGTCGTAGTTCCTGCGCTGAGGCCACATCCATCGAGTGCTTCGACACGCCCTTTTGGAGTGGCGTAGTTAATGGTAAATCCGTGCCTTGAAACCCATTTCTTGAAGGCCAAGCCAACCGAACCAATCTTGACACCTTGTACCCATATCCCTTGCATTCTTTCGTCCGTTTCCGCATGAATGCCAAGGTTCGCCAACGCAGATATGGCCCATTGTTCCAATTTGGCGGTAATGTGTTTGACATTCTGTTCGCCATCCAAATCCCATCTGAGAATTGGATAGATGACCAATTGTCCAGGTCCATGCCAAGTGATCCCTCCACCCCGATCGACATCGGTTGTAGGGTAATCGGGGGGGATTACGACTTGATCTCGACGAGCAGCTGGTCCAATGGTCACCATCTCGGGGTGGCTACAGATGAGGATTGTATCTGCAATGGCTCCTTGCAATCGTTGTTGCTGTAGTTCACGCATCCGTGCCTCAGCTTCTGAATAGTCGGTGTGGCCCAAACGTAGGACGTCGACTTTGCGCTCATCGGCCATGAGACTCGGTGGGGCCGGCAGGGCATGAAGTCAATGGATTCAATAACAGGATGTTGGAGGCGTGACACATGCTCCCTGACACACTGCATATGTTCGACAAAGAGGATCGGAAAGCGTACTGTCGAGTCTTGGCGGCTGTTGCACTTGCAGACGGCCGCGTATCGACTGAGGAGTTCGCCAATTACGAGTCGCGGATGGGGATGGCATTGCTTCCTCCTGAAGAGCGAGTCATCCTCCGACAGGAATTGAAACGTGGCAGGAGTTTCATCAACGCAGCCGATCACATGCACCCTGCTCATCTTCGCATTGCACTACGCGATGCATTGCTGATGGCAGCAGCGGATGGACACTACGATGCACGAGAGATGGATGTTGTCAAGGAATTGGCCCAAAAGGCCTCATTTTCAGAAGAAGACTTGGAGGCTCTATACGATTGGATTGACGAAGGTTGGACATGGATGAAGAAGGGCAGAACAGTTCTTTCTCTACCAGAGGATATTCACCACTGGGGCACGGTTTACGAACACTAATCTTTGAGCATCATACGAAGTTCTTCGACGGATCTCTGCTCGTCGAAGTAAACCACTTCAAGCAGTATGTATTGCGTGTCCGAGTGTTTTCAATACTCCTTCGTGGAACGATTCAGACATAGTGGGGTGGGCGTGAATGGTTCCAGCAATATCTTCCAGAACTGCCCCCATCTCGAGGGCGAGGGTAAATTCTCCAGAGAGTTCACTGACATGACTTCCTGTCGCTTGGACTCCGAGAATCACATGGTCCTCCTCCCGTGCGACTACGCGCACAAATCCTCCAGTCTTCTCGGCCTCCATCGTCAGAGCACGACCATTGGCTGCAAGTGGGAATTTTCCGATGATGATTTCTTCACCCGCTTCTTTCGCTTCATCCGGTGTCATTCCGACACAGATGATTTCAGGTTCGGTAAATACGATTGCAGGAATAGCCACCGGATCAAATGAACGCTTGTGTCCAGCAAGAATTTCAGCAACCATCTCACCTTGAGCGCTGGCACGATGTGCGAGCATGGGCTCACCAGATACATCCCCGATTGCATAGACGCCTCGCATCGAGGTTTTGCACTGATCATCAATTCGAATAAATCGCTCATCAGCATCCATCCGAAGTCCCATCTTCTCCAGCCCCCAGCCATGTGTATTTGGGCGGCGCCCTACGGTAACCAAGACCTTGTCAAAGGTTTCAGTTTGCATTTCACCCTCTGCATTTTTCCAAGTAAGTTCTACCTTACCATCCTTTACCTCGGCCCCCTGAGCTAGACAGTTGACATGTGTAGTGACTCCATTCTTACGCAACCATGTCGTCAATGGACGACGCAATTCATCATCGAAGATCGCCAATACTTTGTCCAAACCTTCGACCACAGTCACTTCAGATCCGAGTCTTCGCAATGCGATTCCCAACTCGAGTCCAATATAGCCGCCACCAATGACTGCCACCTTTTCTGGTAGAGCATCCAAATCCAATGCACCTGTCGATGAACAAATGTATTCCTCATCGAATTTCATGAATGGCAATTCAATTGGAGTCGAACCGGTTGCAAGGATGACATTCTCAGCCTCAATATTGACTGGGCCATCCGCGGTTTCGACAGTGCAATGCTTGGCATCCTTGAAGGTCGCCCAGCCAGCAACAAGTCTAGCACCTGCATTTTTCAGAAGATGTTCAACACCCTTGTTCAGTTTTGTCACAATCTCATCCTTCCATGAGATCAGTTCCTTCATGTCCAAAGATACTGAACCCTCGATTTTCATTCCCATGTGCCCCTCAATATGATGGGACAAATGGTCCATTCTTTCAGCCGCATGAATCAACGCCTTTGATGGGATACAGCCTCTAATCAAGCAGGTTCCACCTGCTTTGTCACCTTCAACAATCACAGTATCTAGTCCGAGTTGAGCAGCTCGTATCGCTGCGACATATCCGCCAGGACCTGCGCCTACGACCAATACTTGGCAAGAGATATTCTCCACATAATCACCTCAGAGGATTGAAATTGGGTGCTCTAGTAATCGCTTCAGTGCCTGTACCAGTGCGGCACCATCTGATCCATCGACCACACGGTGATCCCAAGAAGAAGACAGATTCATCATTCTCCGAATGGTGATTTTCCCATCGATGACTACGGCTCTGTCATTTGCCTTGTGAACACCAAGAATTCCAACTTCTGGATGGTTGATAATGGGTGTTGCACCCAAACCACCATCACGTCCAAGGCTGGTGATTGTAAACGTCGATCCGGTCAAGTCATCCAGACTTGCACTTCCATCTCGCGCAGCGGTTGCAACGCGTAGTAGTTCAGAGCCAGACTCCCAAATCGACTTTGCTTCTACATGTTTCACAACAGGCACATACAATCCACGATCGGTTGTTGTAGCAATACCGATATTGATTGCACTGTGAATTTCCAGCATGCCATTTTCGTCATCAAACCTGGCATTGCATCCTCCATGTTCACCTTGGAAAAGTTTGACCAGAGCCTGCATGATAAATGGAAGATAAGTCAACTTTGGTTGATCCGCTGTGCGATTCAAATTCATCCACTGCCTGAGTGCTTCAAGGTCTGTGACATCAACTTCCTCAAAGTATGAGAAGTGGGGGATTGTTGTGTATGATTTTGTCATTTGCTCAGCAATCTTCCGTCGCAGACCGACGACTGGGACCTGGGTGACTCCTGATTGTACCGGGCCTGGCGAACTTACAGGAACGCCTCCTGTTGTCTGAGGCCGAGTGAGGTGTGCATCAAGGTCGGCATGACTGATCCGTCCAGCTGGTCCAGTTCCCGTGACTTCGGATAGGGAGATGCCCTCTTCTTTGGCTCGACGTCGAACTACTGGCGATGCAAGTGGTCGGCGCGAGGTGTCGGCTGAAGAGCTAGGTTGTGCGACTGGAGCCGGTGCCGGTGCTGGTGCTGGTGCTGGTGCTGGTGCGGCCACAGGTTCGGGTTCAGGGGCTGGTTCGGGTTCAGGGGCTGGTTCAGGTTCAGGGGCCGGTTCAGGTTCAGGGGCAGAACTTCCAGCACCATCGACTTCGAATTCGATTAACGGTGCTCCGACAGCAATCATGTCTCCGATGGCACCGTAGAGTTTCGTGACCTTGCCATCAACGGTGCTACCAATTCCCACAGTTGCTTTATCGGTCATGATGTCGACCATGTCTTGGTCTTCCGTCACAGTGTCTCCAACTGCAACGTGCCAAGCGGTGATTTCACCTTCGACGACACCTTCTCCGATATCTGGTAATTTGAATACATGCGAACCCATTTTCATTCCTCCATTGTAGCCTTGATAGCCTCTGTAATCCTAGCCTGACTTGGGAAGTAATCCCATTCCAGGCTGTGCGGATAGGGTGTGTCCCATCCGGTGACTCTCTGAATCGGTCCTTCAAGATGCCAGAAGCATCGTTCTTGAACCAGCGACATCAATTCCGCACCAAAACCCGATGTTCGGGGGGCCTCATGCACAATCACGCATCGACCTGTTTTCTTCACAGAATCTTCGATTGCATCGATGTCTAGAGGGACCAGTGTTCTGAGATCGATGATCTCAGCATCAATTTCATTGTTTTTTACTGCTGCACTGACGACGTGAACCATCGTTCCATAGCAAAGAATTGTGACATCATTCCCTTCTCTGATGATTTCTGCTTTACCCAGTGGGATGTTGTAATATTCTTCAGGGACTTCGCCCTTTGGATGGCTATCCCACTTGACCATAGCAGCAGTGTGGTCCCCATCAAACGGCCCGTTGTAGAGGCGTTTAGGTTCAAAGAAAATAACGGGGTCATTGCATTCAATAGACGAAATCAACAAGCCCTTGGCATCGTAAGGATTGGAACAAATAACGACCTTCAATCCAGGCGTATGGGTGAAGTATGCCTCGGGAGATTGGCTGTGGTAATGTCCACCTTTGATACCGCCGCCACAAGGCGTACGGATGGTGACTGGAGCGCTGTATTCTCCACCGGACCGGTAGCGAAGTTTGGCCAATTCGTTTGTAATTTGATCAAATCCAGGGAAAATGTAGTCTGCGAATTGAATCTCAGCGACTGGACGCAATCCATTCATTCCCATTCCAATGGCAATTCCCATGATTCCACCTTCCGCAAGGGGTGTGTCGAATGCGCGATGTTTTCCGAATTTCTCTTGCAATCCTGCCGTGCAACGAAATACGCCTCCATAGAAACCGGCATCTTCACCAAAAGACACGACGGTTTCATCGCGCTCAAACATATTGTGTAATGCGGAATTGACCGCTTGGATGATGCTCATCTGCGCCATTAAATCCCCACCTCTCCACGTTGCTCCAGCAGGTGCCATGGCTCCTTTTCGTATACATCTTCAAACAGTGTAGAGACCGAAGGGAAGGGACCATCTTTCAGAGTCCCATGCTTTTCTGCTTCCTTGTAGGCTGCAGTGATTTCCTTTACACATTCAGCCTCAAGTGCAGTATGGCGTTCATCATCCCACTCGCCCAGTTTCACCAGATGCGCTTTGAGGCGATCAACGGGGTCGCCAAGCGGCCAACTATCATACTCGTTTCCAGGGCGATAGATGCTCGGGTCGTCCGATGAGGAGTGGCTGTCGCCACGGTAAGTGTACATCTCCAGTAGTGTGGGTCCATGTCCAGCACGGGCACGCTCGGTCGCCCACTTGTGCGCTGCATAGACCGCAAGGAAATCCTGTCCATCGACCCTCATTGATGCAACATTGTAAGGGATGCCGCGGGCCGCGAAGGAGGGCCCTCCGTGCGCCAAGTTTCTGTGTGTAGAAATCGCCCATTGATTGTTGACGACTACAAGTACACAAGGCGCTTGGTAAACCGAAGCGAAATTCAGTCCATAATGGAAATCACCCTGTGCGGATGTTCCCTCGCCCAACCAAGAGCATGCAATACTGTCTTCACCGCGATAAGCAAAGGCCATGGCGGCTCCAACCGCTTGTGGGAATTGGGTCCCAACAGGGCTTGAGATGGAGACGAAATTTCCCTCTTTCCAAGAATAATGTACAGGCATTTGCCGTCCTTTGACATTGTCATTTGAGTTGGTAATACAATGGCTGATCATATCGACCAAGTTTCTTCCTCGGACGAAGAGCAATCCTTGTTGCCGATAGGATGGGATGACAATGTCTCTATTCTCCATGGCCATTGCAGCCCCGACACTCACCGCCTCTTCGCCCAAGCACTTCATGTAAAACGAAAGCCGACCTTGTCGTTGCATTTTCATCATCCGATCGTCGTATGCGCGAATTCGAACCATGTGCCCCAAGGCATTGCGAAGGGTGTCGGCATCCAATCCCGGATCCCATTCGCCGATGGCTTCATCGTCATCATTGAGGACGCGGAGTAGACCATATGCGATTTCTCGAGTTTCCGCCCCCCCACAATCGATTGGTGGTTTTGCATGGTGGCCAGCAGGAGTTTCATGTGGCGATGGGAATG
>CEOP01048642.1_pt1 | contig 11516 bp, 10 predicted proteins | sample 361301 | NCBI WGS metagenome assembly CEOP01 (sample SAMEA2619548, study PRJEB7988) | marine metagenome | biome: marine biome (ENVO:00000447); feature: deep chlorophyll maximum layer (ENVO:xxxxxxxx); material: "saline water (ENVO:00002010), including plankton (ENVO:xxxxxxxx)" | depth 55 m
TATATAGTTTGTTAATTTATAAGATTTAAAATGAATTTTTTGGTTAAGTAAACAAGAACAGTTAAGTAATTGTCGCGTCTATTATTCATAATAAGCAATACTTTTAAAGGTACCGTGTTCTTTTTGAGTTCAATTAAGGGTTGTATACAATATTTCTTGATTTAATTTAACAATTGTCTACTAATTTAAATTAGTATGAGCTCTTCAAACAGAACAAATATACCAAATTCATTAAACGAGCATTGGATGCCGTTTACAGATAATAAAAGTTATAAAAAAAATCCAAGGTTAATTACTGATGCTAAAGGTGTTTACCTTACAAATCATGAAGGTAAAAAAATGATTGACGGTAGTTCAGGATTATTCTGCAATCCCTTAGGACACGGTAGAAAAGAAATTACAGAAGCGGTTTCAAAACAATTAGATAAATTAGATTACTGCCAACCATTTAACCAGGGTTTTGGTGGTTCATTTGAACTTGCAACAAAAATAGCAAAAAAAACTCCTGGTGATTTAAATAAAATTTTTTATACAATTTGTGGTTCGACCGCGGTTGAAACTGCAATTAAAATTGCAATAGCTTATTATAAAGCAAAAGGACAAGGTCACAGATTTAGATTTGTAGGAAGAGAAAGAGGTTATCACGGCATGAACATCGGAGCCACTACTGTTGGTGGAATGATAAATAACGTTAAAACTTTTGCTAGTGTTTTAATGCCGGGAGTACAGCATATGCGACATACTCATTTACCTGAACATAAATTTGTCAAAGGCCAACCAGAAACGGGTGTAGAGATGGCTGAAGATTTAGAGCGAATAGCAATGAACTTTGGCGGTGAAAATATTGCTGCTTGCATCGTTGAACCAATTGCTGGATCAACAGGAACTTTAGTTCCTCCAAAAGGATATTTAAAACGTTTAAGAGAAATTTGCGACAAACATGGAATTCTACTTATTTTTGATGAAGTTATTACTGGATGGGGAAGAACAGGATCTGCTTTTGCATCTCAAGAGTTTGGAGTTACACCAGATATAATGACAATGGCAAAAGCTACAACTAATGGAGTAGTCCCTATGGGCGTAGTTGCAGTAAAAGATGGAATTTATGATGCGGTAACTGACGCATCATCAGCTCCAGAAGGAGCTCCAGAACTATTTCATGGCTATACTTACTCAGGAATTCCAGTAGCTGTAGCAGCTGCTTTAGCTGTTCAAGATATTTTTGATAAAGAAGACATCTTTAAAAGAGCGAAAGAAATGTCACCATACTTTCAAGATGGCCTTCACTCCTTAAAAGATATTGATGTAGTTACAAGTATTAGAGGTTATGGAATGATGGGGGGAATAGATATTAAAATGAAAGATAAACCTGGTAAAGCAGGTTTTCAAACTTTTAAACATTGTTATGACGCTGGTGTTAACTTCAAGTCTACTGGTGATACTTTAATTATAGCTCCACAATTTATATGTGAAAAAAAACATATTGATGAAATTATAGAAAAATTAAGAAAAGGCATATCTAATTACGCAAAGTCATAAATGATTATCGGAGTTCCAAAAGAGATAAAACTTCAAGAGCATAGAATTGGGCTAACTCCTGAAAGTGTAAAAGCTTTAACAGAAAAACAACATGAGGTATTAGTTGAAGAAAATGGTGGTTTTGAAGCTGGGTTTAATAATGAGGACTATTTAGAAGCAGGTGCAAAAATAATTCATACACCCCAAGAAATTTTTAACAAAGCTGAATTAATTGTTAAAGTTAAAGAACCTCAAAAAAACGAGGTTAAAATGATTAGAGAAAATCAAATCATTTACACTTACTTACATTTAGCAGCTGCAAAAGAACTAACAATGGGATTAATAAAATCCAAATCAATTTGTATAGCTTATGAAACCGTGACCGATGATGATGGCAAGTTGCCATTATTAGCACCAATGAGTGCGGTTGCAGGCAGAATGTCCATACAAGCAGGAGCACATGCTTTAGAAAAAAATCAAAAAGGAAGAGGCTTGCTAATTGGAGGTGCACCAGGAGTAAATTCTGCAAATGTTGTGATTTTAGGAGGTGGTGTCGTAGGAGAGAATGCAGCGATAATAGCTACCGGTATGAGAGGTAATGTTTATGTGGTTGATAAATCAAAAAAAAGATTAGAGGAATTGCATAAACAATTTGGTGATAAAATTATCCCTACTGAAAGTGATAAAGTAGATTTAAATAAATTAATTTCAGAATGTGATTTATTAATTGGAGGCGTTTTAATTCCAGGATCCGAAGCTCCAAAATTAGTTACAAAAGCTATGATTAAATCAATGAAAAGAGGATCTGTTATCGTTGATGTAGCTATCGATCAAGGAGGTTGTGTAGAAACAAGTAAACCCACTACACACGCAAACCCAACTTATCTTGTTCACGAAGTTGTTCATTATTGTGTAGCAAATATGCCCGGAGGAGTACCAAGAACTTCTACAATGGCTTTAAATAGGGCAACGCTACCTATGCTGATTAAATTAGCTGATCAAGGATATGAAAAAACTTTAAAAGAGAATAAAAATTATTTAGCTGGTCTAAATATTTTTAAAGGTAAAATTACTTGCCAAGGAGTAGCTGAAGCATTTAATTTAGATTATACACCAGCAAATCAAGTCTTATAGAATTTACCAACCGAAGCCCATAATGGTCTATGTAAATACTTAGTTAATCAATAATAATTGATAGTAATCCCATAATGAACCATATTTAACTTTAAAAATTGCTAATAATGAGTTTAAATGAATCCAATATGAGCGAGGCCAATAAGCATATAAATCATTATACAACTGAAGAGAGTATAGATAAAAAAGTTAATCTAACTGATTTATTAGCCAGGTTAGAAGTTGAAAAGAAAAAAGAAATTAAGAAAAATGTAGCTTTATCTACAGCGGCTATTTCAGCAATAGCAGTTTTTGGTATCATTTTAACTTTATAAAATAATTAAAATAAATCTTAAGTCTGTCGATTTGTCCCTCTTATTACTAATAAAAATAGATAACAAAAATTTTCTATTACAGCATTAGATACTTCTTTTCCAAGTGAAGAATTAGAATAAATATTTTTCTTTTCAATAAAGTATTTTTTAAAGGTAGTATTTTTTTTTATAAATTTAAGTTTTGTTAAAGTTTCAAGTTTTCTTATGCAAGTAGATCTTGGGATTCCTGTAATATCCGAAATCGTATTAGATGTAATACTGAAGGTTTTTGTATCACTGTAGTCCATCTGTAGTAGACATTCTATACCAATAAGAAATAGTTCAAGGTCTTTAAATTTTTTTTGCCAATTTTTTAAATATAATAGCTGTGAATTTAAATAGTGATACCAATAAAATGAAAAATGTTTTTTTATTTCATTAACAATTTTATCTTTTGACATTGAAATTTTTAAATGTTTTCCTATAATTTCTATAAATTGAGCAATTTCGTTGATTTCGATTTCAATTAGCTCATTATAGGTTTTTTTATAACCTAATGTGGGTTTCCAAAATATTTTTTTATCCTTATCTAAGAATAAAATTTTATCATCAACTAATTGGTTAATTTTTCTTCTAGCTGTTTCTTTAGGTAAATCAGTTTTTTTCGAAATTGTAACAATTTTTAAATTGGAGTCATTCATACTTTCACAATTTGACCAAAAATTATTAAAAGATATATCGTGAAATAAATCGTTTTCTCTCACACGTAAAATAGATCTATGGGCTTCACTGGAAAAGTTTAAAATTATAACTCCATTATCTAAATCTTTGTTATACCGATTATAAACTTGTGATAAGAATGAACTTTCTAATTTTAAAAACTTTTCTTGTAAGTTTTCAGTATTTTCTCTGTAAACTTTTTTAATGTCTTCTAAAGCTATTTTATTTGTTTCCATTGACCAATATGGGTTATTAAAACCCTTAATAAATTTAGAGTCAATATATTAATTATTAAATTTTTAATTTAAATTACTTATGATTATTTTATTTTCTTTAAGTCCGAACTCATCATTTCTTTCACTAGCTCTTTAAAACTAGTTTTAGGTCTCCATTTTAATTCTCTTTTTGCCTTAGATGAATCTCCCCTTAATTCATTTATATCTGTAGGTCTGAAATATACTGGATCAACTTTAACTAAAATGTTACCTTTATTTTTGTCAAAACCCACTTCTTTTAATCCTTTTCCCCTCCAACCAATTTTAATATTTATATATTTAAATGCTTCCTCAACAAATTGCTTTACCGAATGACTTTTTCCTGTAGCTATTACATAATCAGAAGGTTTTTTTGCTTGTAACATTTTCCACATACTTTCAATATAATCTTTTGCAGAACCCCAATCTCTTTTAGCGTTTAAATTTCCTAATAAAAAAAATTTTCTTTTATTTCTATAAATTTCAGATACTGCCCTTGTAATTTTTCTTGACACAAAGGTTTCTCCTCTTCTAGGTCCCTCGTGGTTAAATAATATTCCATTTACAGCAAAAATATTATAAGCATCCCTAAAATTAATTGTGGTCCAATAAGCATAGAGTTTTGCAATTGCATAAGGACTTGTAGGTCTAAAAGGTGTTTTTTCGTTTTGAGGAATAAAGGTATTTCCAAATATTTCAGAAGTAGAGGCCTGGTAAAATTTTGTTTTTTTTTGAAGTTTTAATATTCTTATAGCTTCTAATATTCTTAAAGTTCCTAACCCATCTGAATTAGCAGTGAATTCTGGTATTTCAAAACTGGTCCTTACATGAGATTGAGCTGCTAGATTATATATCTCATCTGGATTTACTGACTGTACAAGTCTTAAAATATTACTGCTATCAGTCAAATCACCATAAACATAACTAAAATTTTTTACTGGCTTTTTTGCATTAATAATATGATCAATACGCTCAGTATTAAAACTTGAAGATCTTCTTTTCACACCAACTACTTTATAGCCCTTCTTCAAGAGAAAATCAGTTAAATAAGAACCATCTTGACCAGTAACACCAGTTATTAAGGCAACTTTTTTTTTCATATTTTTATGTATATCATAAGTACTATAGGATAAATTAATTTAATAGTCATAAAATACATATTTTTACATAACTTACTATGAATTTTAATTTTATTAATATTTTGAAAAAGAAGTTGCAGTTTTTATTTAAAAAAACAAGCAGTCTGTTATTTGGCTTTATTTATAGAAAAATTAGAAACAAGATTACTGCTGAAGATACTCCAGAAGTAAAACTTCAACATGTTAATGTTGAAAACAGGTTTTATAAAATTTACTCCGTTAAGTCAGCGCGACTTTATACTGATACAATTAATGATACTGCTATAATAATTAAAGACTCTTTAGTGGATGGGCCATCATTTCAATTAAGAGACAATAAGAACGCAAAATGTGAAGAAAATATAGTTTTTTTAAAAGGAACTCCTAGAATAAAAAAAAAATTAAAAGGTACTGTTTTATCTTTACTTACAGGTGGTGGTGGAAATGCTAACTATTGGCACTGGCTTTTTGATGTTTTACCAAGATTATTTTTAGCTAAACAGGTTATTAATTTAGAAGAAATAGATTTTTTTTTATTTCCTAGTTTAGATCAAAAATTTCAAAGAGAAACTTTAGATATACTAGGCATTCCTATTAAAAAAAGATTATCTAGTAGATATTATAGACATATAACGGCAAATAAAATTATAATAACCGATCATCCATATATATTAAAAAATAATCCGATAAAAGAAATAGAAGATCTTCCTTTATGGATATCGGAGTGGCTTAAAGAAAGTTTTTTAAAGATAAGTAATAAAAGTGAAGTTTTATCAAAAAAATTTTACATAGACAGAAAAGACTCAAGTTCAAATCATACCAGCTTAAGAAAAATTATAAATGAAGAAGAACTAAAAAAATTTTTAAAGAGTAAAAATTTCGATATTATTTCTTTAAAAAGTTTAACTTTTGCCAATTGTGTTCAACTTTTTAACAATGCAGAATTTATTATTGGATTACATGGTGCTGGTTTTGCAAATTTATCATTTTGTAAGCCATCCACAAAAATAATAGAATTTAGAATAACTCCAGGTAAGATGTATGAAAACTTAGCTAAAATAAATAATTTAAAATATGACAGTATTACTGATCAACCAAAAAACCCCGATCATACGATACAGTTAGGAAATATTGATATCCCGATAGCTATTTTAGATACAAAAATTGAAAATATGATTGAAAAAAATTAATTCTTTTTTTCGATCAATTGTAAATCAGAGTCTACCATATCGCAAACCAGATCTTCAAAACTATATTGCTGTTTCCAGTTTAAATTATTGATAGCTTTTGCACTATTAGCAACCCTGTTATCAGACTCAACATTTCTCACTAAATTTTTATCTATATTTATAAAATCTAAATGATTTAAACCAACATATTTAAAAGCTATTTCAGCAAATTCCAATACAGTATGTTTTTTTCCAGTACCAATGACATAATCGTCAGGCTTATCTTTTTGAAGCATCAACCACATAGCGTTAACATAATCTTTAGCATGTCCCCAATCTCTACTAGAATTTACATTCCCTAAAGTTATTTTTTTTATTATTCCTTTTTTAATTTGAGCAACACCATTTGATATTTTTCTTGTAACAAAATACATGTCTCTCCTAGGAGATTCATGGTTAAATAATATTGCTGAGCTACCCATAAAATTAAAATTTTGTCTATAGCTTTTAACAAGATGAAAAGAAGTTAATTTAGAGATTCCATAAGCAGAGACTGGATCAAATATAGCATCTTCATCCTGTGGAAACTTTGTTATATTTCCATACATTTCTGAGGAGCCAGCAAAAAAAAATTTAATTTTAATATCAAAATTTTTAATTGCCGAAACAATTATATGTGTCGTATTAATATTATTTTTAAAAGTATAGAATTCATTATTAAATGAATGACCATCAACTCCCTGAGCTGCTAAATGATATACCTCAGAAGGCTTTATAGATTCAAGTATTTCAAGAAAAGACTCAGTATTATCTAAGTTGTTTTTATGGAGAGTTAAGTTTTTAATATTTTTTTCAATTCTCCATTTTTTTTCATTTTTATCAAAGTTTTCTTTTCTTACTATTCCATGAACGTCGTATCCTTTTTCTAAAAGTAAATCGGCAAGATAAGAACCATCTTGACCTAAAATACCTGTGATAAGAGCAACTTTTGACATAAATAAATAAACTATGTATTAATTGTTATATATCAATTTTTAAAAAATTAAACTGAATAGCATATACAATCCCTTATATGGATGAAAAAAATGAAACAATTTCTTATTTAAGTCATTGTAAGATCTGTGGAAATGATAATTTAAAAAAAGTAATTAAATTAAATGAACAATATATTTCTGCCACATTTATAAAATCAAATTTGAAGAGTGATCTTAAAAAAATTAAAACTCCCTTAACCCTTTTACTTTGCGTAGATAAAAATGGTACCAAAGCATGCGGACATTTACAGCTTCATGAAATAATAAATCCAGATTTACTATATACAAATTATTTTTACAGATCAGCAACAAGCGATACTATGAGAAAAGATTTAAAAGATGTTACTGACTCAGTTGTCAAAATTGTGAAACCGAATGCTGAAGATATAGTCGTGGACACAGGCTCTAATGACTGCACTCTTTTAAATTTTTATACTCTTGGTTTAAGGCTTGTGGGATTTGAACCAGCGAAAAATATTAAATATATAGATGAGGGAAAAAATATAAAAGTTATTCCTAATTATTTTAATGCAAAAAATTTTAAAGATAATTTTAATAAAAAAGCTAAAATAGTAACATCTTGTGCGATGTTTTATGATTTAGAAAACCCAAAGTCTTTCGTGAAAGATATAGAGGAAATATTAGATGATGAAGGAATTTGGTGTGTTCAAATAAGCTATTTACTGTTAATGATTAAAAATATGAATTTTTATGATATTTGTCATGAGCATTTATCATACCACTCTATAAAATCATTTGAAAATTTAATCAAACAATTCAAACTTAAAATTTTTAACGCTGAAATTAATGAAGTGAATGGAGGAAGTATACGCTTATATGTTTGTAAAGAAAATTGTGAAAAATATAACAGTAAAAATTTTTTTGAAAATCTTAAAAAATTGCGTGAAGAAGAAAACGCATATAAACTAGAAGATGAAAATACTTTTTTTAATTTTCAAGAAAAAATTGATGTATTAAAAAATAAAACTAATTCTTATATAAATAAAGTTATTCAACAAAACAAAATTGTATTTGCTCTTGGTGCAAGCACGAAAGGAAATATTCTTTTACAGCACTTTGGTATAGGCAAAGATAAAATACAATATATATCCGAACGTAATCCTGATAAAGTTGGATTAAGGTGTGTTGGAACAGATATTGAATTAATATCAGAAGAAAAAGCTAGAAGCTTAAAGCCAAAAGCAATGATTGTATTACCTTGGTACTTTAAAGAAGAAATAGTTCAAAGAGAAAGGAAATATATAGAAGAAGGTGGGGAGTTAATGTTTCCAATGCCTTATCCTCATGTAGTAACTAAAGAAACTGAAATAAAACTTTAGTTTTAGACTTAAAATGATTAATTTTTTAAAGAAATTTTTATTAAAGCTTACGAATAAACAAAAGTATATAAATTTTAAAACTAAAGAAGATATACAAAAAAATTTATCAATTTATAATTCTAAATTTAAATTAAAGATTGAAAATATTCATCAAAAAATTAATTCAAGTGGAGAATTAAATTTATCTCACTGTGGTCATGTAGGTGACATAATCAATGCTCTACCTGTAATTAAAGAACTATCCAAAAAGCATTTATGTAATTTATTTGTGAAAATTAATACTCCTTTAAACGTATATTACCATAAACATCCAAGTGATAATGTGTTTATAAATAAAGAAACTTATATGAAATTATTACCTTTGTTAAAATTTCAAAAATTTATTAATAAAGTCGATATTTTTAGTGAACAAAATATAGATATTGATTTTGATTTAATCAGACGGTTACCAGTAAATCTTTTATTTGATAATATTAAATATTCATTTCTTGTGACTGGATTGCATCCGGATTTTGAGTCCAAATATCTTAGCACTAATCCAAACAATATGTTCAAAGACCATGTAGTTATTCAAAGAACATTTAGATATAGAAATCCATATATAGATTATAAGTTTTTAAATAAATATGATAATTTACTTTTTGTAGGAACAAAAAATGAATTTGAAGATATGAAAAAGGATGTAAAGAATTTAAAGTTTCATGAATGTAAAGATTTTTTAGAAATAGCAAGTATAATTCAATCTAGTAAATTTTTTATAGCTAATTCATCATCATGTTTTCCAATAGCTGAAGCATTAAAAGTTCCAAGGTTGTTAGAAGGGTGTCCAAATTATCCTGCCGCGCAAGCACATGGTAAAAATGCATTTGCTTTTTATTTTCAACCACATTTTGAGAAATGGTTCGAATATCTTTATTATTTAAAACAAGAAAATAATTAAAATGTTATGTCACTAAAGTTAATTTTAAAAAAAAGTTTTAAAAAAAATAGCGTTCAAAGATCACATCATAAATTTCCTCTAAAAGAGTCTACGTTTAGAGATAATGATTTAATTGAGGGTATTAAAGTAATCTTAAGTAAAAACATGACAATGTCAGATATTACAAAAAAATTTGAAAATTTATTCTCCAGAAGTTTAAAAACTTCTTATTCTACAATGGTCAACTCAGGTTCTTCAGCCAATCTGTTAGCTATTCAATGTTTGATAAACCCTTACAGAAAAAATAGTTTGAAAAAAGGAGATGAAGTTTTAATTCCAGCAGTATGTTGGCCAACCTCTTTTTGGCCAATCGTACAAAGTGGTTTAAAACCAATTTTTGTTGATGTTGAGAAAGAAACTTTTAACATTTGTTTAAAAGATTTAAAAAAAAAGATATCAAAAAAAACAAAAGCTTTAATGCTAGTCCATGTACTAGGTAATTCTCCTGATATGCAAAAATTAATGAATATAATTAATAAAAAAAAGATTATTCTTATAGAAGATACTTGTGAGTCAATTGGAGCAAAATTTAAAGGAAAGTATTTAGGAACTTTTGGGCAATTTTCTTCTTTTTCATTTTACTATTCTCATCAAATTTCATCTGTTGAGGGAGGAATGATAAGTTGTAAAACAAGAACAGATCAGGATATTATAAAATCTCTAAGAAGTCATGGATGGGCTAGAGATTTATCAAATCAGAAGAATATTGAAAAAAAAAATAAAAATATTAATAAGAAATTTTTATTTATTAACTCTGGTTTTAACTTTAGGCCTACAGATATTCAAGCTGCCATAGGGATGAGTCAATTTAAGTCATTACAAAATTTTATAAAAATAAGAATTATTAATAGAAATAAAATAATTAAAAGTTTGAAGAATGACCCGAGATGGAATAGTCAAGTTAAATTTGTTGATACTAGGAAACATTTAAAACCATCGTGGTTTGGTTTATCGATGTTACTTAATAAAAAATTTAAAGAAAAAAAGAAATTAATTTTTTTACGTTTAGATAAATATGGAATTGAAAATAGGCCCATTATATCAGGTAATTTTTTGAAACAACCAGCTTTAAAAAAATATAAAATTAGACAAACTAGTTCTAATTTTCCAAATGCTAACTACATTCATGAACTAGGTTTTTTTGTTGGAATAAAAAGTACTAATTTAACATCAAAACAAATATCAAGGTTTACAAATACATTTTTTAAATCTTTTGAAGATTTATAAATTTATGTCAAAAAATATTTTAAATAAGAAATATAATTTTTTAAGACCAATTAAAACAAAGTCTCTTGTAAGAATGGGTAGAAATATGGTTGGTGGTTACATTGTAGATTTAGAAATAATTGAAAAAACAAATACTCTAATTTCACTTGGTTTCGGACCAGAATGGTCTTTTGAGGATGAATTTTTAAAAATTAAAGATAATGGTAAAATTATCATTTATGATCATGGTCTAACAACAGTTCCCTACTTAAGAGAAATTTTAAAATATCTTCGAAGATTGATTATGTTCAGGGGTTCATTAAAATCATTAATTGATAGGTTTAAAAACTATAGAGATTATAAAGATTTTTTTAATCAAAAAAAAGTAAAACATTATAATGAAAAAATTACCTACCCTTCAACAACTAAAAATTGTGCAGACTTGTCAAAAGTAGTATCAAGACAAGATGAGGATAGTGAAATAATTTTGAAAATTGATATCCAAAGCAATGAATACAAAATTATTAATCAAATAATAGAACACTCAAATAAAATTAATTTATTAATTATGCAATTTTATTGGATTGATAAAAATGAAAAAATTTTTGAGGAATCAATTAAAAATTTGAAAACTAAATATGAGATTATACATATACATGCTAACAATCATCATAATACTCTGGAAAATGGCTTGCCAAAGATGCTGGAAATTACTTTTTTTAATAAAAAATTTTCTCCAAAAAATTTAGAG
>CEOP01075046.1_pt1 | contig 11514 bp, 8 predicted proteins | sample 361301 | NCBI WGS metagenome assembly CEOP01 (sample SAMEA2619548, study PRJEB7988) | marine metagenome | biome: marine biome (ENVO:00000447); feature: deep chlorophyll maximum layer (ENVO:xxxxxxxx); material: "saline water (ENVO:00002010), including plankton (ENVO:xxxxxxxx)" | depth 55 m
TACATTAGACTCGAATGTTGGCCTGGCGAAATGGTTGAAGATGCTAGGAACTCTGACGCTTTCCCACTTCGATTTACACAATCAAAGGATGCCGACAGAGACGGTTACGGTGACAATAGCGCCATTGGCGATTACCAACCAGACCTTTGCAAGAGTGTGCAGGGTTTCTCTTGGGAAGACAAATTTGGTTGCCCGGATTCGGATGGCGATGGTTGGTCAGACACCGCTGATGCATGTCCATATGACCCAGATGCCCACCTCATCGGTCAAAAGTGTGAAATCACAACAGCAGATGTTGGTGAATCTCAAGCTGAAGAAAAAGATTCATCCCTCATTCTGTATATCATGGGGGGCGCAATCGCTCTACTCCTTTCACTCATCTTCGTTGCATTGGTAGCCAAGCAAATGGGAGCGCGTAAGCGACTCACAGAGATTCGAGATATGCAAGCCCAAGAGATGGCCTTCAACGAAGAAGAGCAAGAACGCCGCCAGAAGTGGATCGACCATTACCTCTCAACCGGTGAAATTGACAAAGCAAAGGAGCTAGGCTATGTCGAGAAGGCAGAATGGCAAGTCCACATGGAACAAGAAGAAGCCGAGGCAGCCTCCCTACCAAGTTTGGGAGACCTTCTAGATTAAGACGACAACTCATCGTCAAATCGATTGTAAGGTAATGCATCGAATTCACTGATATTCGGTGCATTCAACGACATGTTGTGCATCAACGCTTGCTCAATCGTAACCCAATCGGGTGTCGTTCCATCAATCCAATCATATCGGTGTCCGGGGATCAATCTCCAGTCTGCTGGCAAGTCCTGTAAGATTAATTTCGCTTTGGCCAAACTTCTCCATTGAGCAGCGGGGTCAGAACCGGGTAAATCGACCCGTCCCGAACGCATTGTGAACAACAAATCTCCGGCGACATACACCCTGTGTCCGTGTAGTGTCACATGACCTGGTGAATGACCTGGCGAATGAATGACTGAAAGGTGAATATTTCCACATTCCCAAACCGCCATTTCATTTGGCTCATGATTCCAAACGTGTGTAAAATCAGTTCTTCGGAAAAAGATTCGACCGAGAAGACTTGGTGATACTGATTCTTCATGACCCCACACCTCAATTTGTGGGTACTTATTCCGAATGGCTTTGACACCGGCTGTGTGATCTTTGTGTGTATGAGTTAAGAGGATGTGAGTGGGTTCCAATCCTTCCGAAATTAGTGCTTTGATCCACCCTTTCCCATCATACGGATCGATGACTGCAACCACTCCATTTTCTCGATCAATAAATGCGGTATTCATGTTCGCCCAAGGACCCATTTGGGTCACCCAGACTTCGATACCATCGCCACCTTCAGCGACGTCGAATTCACCTTCGCCGAGTGCCATGATTGCCCATCGAGTGACAGCCAATCAATGGTTCGGCTCATCATTGGCCCCCCTTAGGGGGTGCCAATGGTTTCAAACGGGAGGGCTTTGCTGACGATATAGGGCGAGCGCATGCTACGAGATGTCAATTTCAGGCCGGCCTCATTGGCGGCATTGCTGATTTTGATGGTCCTAGCCCCACTCGCTGTCGCTGAACCTGCTGAAAACGGCCTTGAGTTGCAAATTGAATTCGATGCACCGGAGAATGGCTTGTATTTTTCAGATGCATCTGACCTAGAAGTGACAATTCGGGTGAAAAATCATGCAGAAGATACTCGAGAACTGCTATACAATCCTGCTTGCCCGTTTGATTTAATCCTCACAAATGATGCTTGGCAATTCGATATTGATGATGAGAGAATTTGCCCAAGCCAAAGTCGAGCGATGGCAATACAGCCAGGTCAAGAACGCATTCTTTCTACTTGGACATGGGATTGGAGTGACGCTCCAAGTGGTGAGATTGAACTCGCATTCACTCAGGAGGGAGGACTTTCGACGATTGAATCAGTAATTCTTCATCGCACCGTTGAGATGCCCAAAAATCTTCACCTTGAAGCAACCCTTTCAGAAACAATCGGTGATCAAATCGGACACACTTCCGCAATGCCAGCCTTGGTTCATCTTGCTTTGGTCAACTCAGGAACAAGCACAATGGAACTTCCATTTGATGAGAATTGTCGGGTGCAAACCGATATCCTGACATCCATTCCTTGCGGTATCGGGTCAATCTCTTCTGGTGAAAAATTGCATTTGGGTTGGGTCGAATGGAGCTTTGGTGACAACTCTGATGGCGACTACTCAATCCCATTCACATTGGCTGGTGTCAATGGGGCAGCCACTAGCGTCGATACAATGTTCACAAGAACACCGACCAGCCCCATACCCAGTTTGACGCCCATCACTTCGATTGAATCTGATGAACGCCTCAATTGGTATTATACTCTGGTAAATTCAGCTGAATCGCCAGCTAAAATGCTGTATGAAGATACGTGTATTGTGGAGATGCACGTTGTCTCGTCTTCTGGTGAAATCGTTTACGACACACGAGGGGCTCGTTCCTGCCCCCCCTCAGGATTGGAACAAAAAATCGCACCACTAACATCTCATATCTTGGCTTCGGATAGTTGGGATTATGTGGGATTGGATGGTTGTGAAATTGAGGATGGGAACTATCTGGTTGTATTGACTCAACCAGATCACGAACTCGTTTCTACTCAATCATTCTCACATGTCAATAGTGGTTTGAACCCTGCATGTGGCCTAGACGCTCAAGATGCTTCAGTTATCCGATTCTCCGTGGACAATTTGTTCGTGCTTGCGGCAGACAGTCTTGAAGAGAGTATTTCATTTGACTTGACCATTGAAAATACTGGGGCTGATGCATTCAACCTCTATTGGCCAACAGATTGTTCACTCGATTTGCAACTTGGTTTGGCTGGGGCATCACCCATGCGTATTTGGGCAGAAGACTGTGATGGATTTGCAGGCCACCAGATTGCGATTGAACCTCAATCCAGCCACACATGGCCCACGATTGTAGTGCCATTTGTCGAAAATGGTGTTGAGTTGATTCAAGGTACATGGCACCTTACCATAGAAACCACATCACTTCCGTCATTCACGACTCAAATCGCCCACACCTACGACGGAGCACATATCTCTGAATCCCTTGACGAAATTCTAGACGAGGAGTTGGTCGAGGAAAATGTCAATGTCCAATCAGCAGAAACTGTTGAGGAGATTTTGATTTCCGGAAATTGGGAGTATGTTACTACCGTGGGCCAAGGTTGCTGGTTGATCATAGATTCAATCGGTACTGAACACAGTTTCATTCGTCATCTCGAGCAAACCGATTGGCATCCAGCTCCAGGTTTGAGTGGCACCTATTCGGTGCAACCTGGCGAAGCGATGGGGGAGTGTTCTGCCTGGTCAGGGATTGAGATTCTACGAACATTGGATGAAACTGAAACAGTTCCTGAAATCGTTGTGCCAGTGACTCCCGCCTCTCCACCTCCAACAGTCACGGATCAGATTGTCACATATGCTCCAACTTCGGCAGCGGTGGTCGCAACAACTTCACTATCCCTGATGACACTGCTCTATCTGGGCAACACTGAGTGGATTCGAATTCCGGCACTTCAAGTCGGTATTGGTTTGGTCGGAATGGTTCGTCGCGCAGGTGAACATGATGGTGAATATCAGCGTGGACGAATCATGGGTTATCTAACTGCAAACCCCGGCGTTCACTTCCGTGCCCTGTTGGGCGCGCTTGAGATGAGCAATGGACAACTCACACACCACCTCAAACATCTACAAGCCGAAGAAACAATTTGGAGGCGAAAGGATGGAAGATTGGTCCGTTTTTATCCAGCCAGCATTCAATCCACATTGGATGATGATGAGTTGCCCGTTCCATTGCTTACCCCTGACCCGAACAGTCTACAGGGTAAGATTCTACGACTTTTGGATGCAACCGAAAATGACATTGTGAACCTGAGCCAGAAGGAACTGGCAGTCCGTCTTGAGGCAAGTCAACAATTGGTGAGCCACCATTTGCGCACTCTAGAGAAGTTCGGACTTGTGGAACGAGAAAAGGTTGGCATGCGGTATCGATACCAATTAACACGTGAAGCGATCTTCTTGGTCAACAGTAGCGACTACGATGTTACCCTCGAATAAGGTAAGATTAGCGGTTCCTTCAATAGGGCGCCTCAATTGGCCAAGCGTGCACCTTCGGTGCACGCACACGTGAGGGCAAGTCAATGGTGGACTACGATCCTGCTTCGATAGAGGCCCGTTGGCAGGCTGCATGGAGTGAAGCAAAAGTCTTCGAAAGTGAAGTGGATTCGGAGCGGCCGAAATTCTACTGTCTAGAGATGTTCCCCTATCCAAGTGGAAAAATGCACATGGGACATGTTCGCAATTACAGCATTGGCGATAGCATGGCTCGATTCCGTCGTTTGTCTGGATACAATGTGCTCTATCCAATGGGTTACGATTCATTTGGTATGCCTGCCGAGAATGCTGCAACCAAAATTGGAGGACACCCCCATGATGTAACTTGGTCGAATATCGAGAGTATCCGCGCTGATTTGAAACGGATGGGCTTCTCATATGATTGGCGGAGAGAACTGGCCACAAGTGATTCAACTTACTACCGTTGGAACCAATGGATTTTCCTCAAGTTCTACGAGATGGGGTTGGTTGAACGTCGTAAGGCTCCAGTGAATTGGTGCGACCTGTGTGACACCGTACTAGCAAATGAGCAGGTCAAAAACAATCGCTGCTGGAGATGCGCAGGTGAGGTTCGCCAGAAGGAAATGGCACAGTGGTTCCTGAAGATGACTGATTACGCTGATGAGCTGCTCGATGAGTTAGAACATATTGAATTCCCCGAGAATGTTAAGGCCATGCAGCGCAATTGGATTGGCCGCTCCCATGGTGCGGAGATTCACTTCCCAATCATCGATAGTGAAGATGTCATCAAGGCGTTTACAACACGACCCGATACTATTTTTGGAGTGACATTCGTTACTCTCGCCCCTGAGCACCCTCTTTGTCAATCCCTCGTTGAAGGGACAGAATTCGAAGCCGGTTACAGAGCTCTAGCAGATGAATGTGCAAAGCTCTCCGAATTCGACCGTGTCAATATGTTGAAGGAAAAGAAGGGCGTTTTCCTCGGTCGCTATGCATCGAATCCATTGACGGGGGAAAAATTACCAATCTATGCAGGTAATTTCGTTGTCGCATCCTATGGAACTGGTGCAGTAATGGCAGTACCTGGACACGACCAACGCGATCATGACTTTGCCAAAAAATACGATATTTCGATTCTCCAGGTTCTTTCGGAAGAAGAAGGAAAGGAACCTAAAGTCACTGGGCGTGCCTTCGAGGGATTAGGTTGGATGTTCAATTCCGGCCAATCTGGTTTTGATGGCCTATATGGTGACGATGCAAAATCAGCAGTGATTCTTGCTCTAGAAGAGAAGGGTATGGGAGAAGGAACCGTACAATATCGCCTCAAGGATTGGCTGCTCAGTCGACAACGTTTCTGGGGTACCCCCATTCCTTTCATCCATTGTGATGAATGTGGTGTCATCCCTGTGCCTGAAGATGATTTACCCATCGAATTACCACTCGATGTTGTTTTCACAGAAGGGCAATCAGGAAACCCATTGGCAACCCACAAGGGTTTTGTGAATACAATTTGTCCGTGTTGTGGGTTGTCCGCAAAGCGTGAAACCGATACAATGGATACATTCTATGATTCGTCATGGTATTTCTTGCGGTTTACAGATGCAACAAATGTTTCGGCTCCTTTTGGAAAAATCAATGCAGATTATTGGATGGAAAACGGAGTGGATCTCTACATCGGTGGTATTGAGCATGCTGTGATGCACCTACTTTACGCCCGCTTCTTTACAAAGGCGCTTCGAGATGCAGGACTTAACGACGTATCTGAACCGTTTTCTCGTTTGGTTTGCCAAGGGATGGTAAATGCCCCAACCCCGTATTGTGCCAAGTGTAATGTTGAGTACCATGTCGATTTGATTGACCAGAAATGCCCAACCTGTAGTGACATCCTCGGTTCTAGATCGGCAAAAATGAGCAAGAGTTTGGGTAACACCGTTAGTCCAGAAGTCATGATTGAGAAGTATGGTGCGGACACGGTTCGTCTGTTCATTCTCTTCGGTGCCAATCCAGAGGCGGGAATGGATTGGTCAGATTCAGCAATTGATTCCAATCATAGACAGATGAGAGCAATTCATACTGCCCTGACTCAAGGAATCCAAATTGATTCTGAGTCGGGGGCGATGGATGATTGGCTCCTTGCCAGAGCCCGTCAATCAAGGACAAACTGGATTGGCAGCATGTCAAACGTTGGTCTTCGAGATGGGGTCATGATTAGCCATTTTGAAATGGTTGCAGATTGGCAATGGGCGCAACGTCGTGGTGGGATTAGCACAAATGCTGCTCGCGAATATTTGACCCATTGGATTCCCATGCTATATCCGGCAACACCACATATTGCAGAGGAAATGTGGAAGATGATGGGAGAAGATACGATGCTCGCCCTAACGGACATTGACATGGATGTAACATCTGAAACTCCGGAACAAGACGTGATTGTGTTGGGGCAAGAGGAATATCTCCGACGTGTAATCGACCGAGCACGCAGTGTTCGTGAACTGGCTGAACGCCATATCGATGGTAATCTTTCTGCTGTGATTATTCAAACCGCACAAGACTGGAAATCCTCCCTCGCATCTCAAGCGATTGGTATGCATTCTGATGATTTTGATTTCAAACAAGGTGGCAATAAATTTCTGCAGACACAACAGTGTTTCCAAGATGATGAATTGAAAGGAGAGGTCATGCAATTTTGGCGTGCAATCGTCGTTGGTCAAAAGAAACGTAGAGGGCGAATTTTCACTTGGGGTGATCAAGAAAAAACCCTCATCTTAAACCAATATGACGAAGTGCAATTCCTGAATCAAAATACCGAATTCATAGCCAATGTGCTGGATATTGGAAGTGTACAAGTCTACCGTGCAGGAGAGGGCGAAGATGTTGCAGGTAAAGCGCGTACAAGTCTGCCACTTGAACCAGGAATCGCTTGGCTATGATGAATAGGTATGGCTTGGAGGGGTGATTCTAATGCCTACGGTACTGTTTGATGGGTTTTGTTCGACTTGTAATCGATGGGCACAGTGGATCTCGAAGAGGGATTCAAAGAGTGTCTTTGAGCTGATTCCGCAAGATTCTCCTGAGGGTGATATAGCCATGGAATCATGCCCCGCTCCTCTCAAGGAAGTTGATTCAGTCTACATCGTGAATGGGGATCAGTGGTTTGTTCGTTCAAGTGCAGTTTGTCGGATGTTGTGGAAACTCAGGTTACATTGGAAAATTGCAGGCGTTCTATTGTGGCTCATCCCTCTTCCTCTTCGGGATTTTGGATACGATATGTTCGCCAAGCGACGACATGGTTTGCTTACCTCTGATTCATGAACCCTCTCTCGCTGGAGAGGAACAGTGAGTTCAAATCCGAATCGCAAAAAGGATTCTTCCGCCCCTAAATCCAATGCGTCAAAGAAGGGCGGCAGTTCTTCACGTAAAGGAAAAAGACGGCGGGGGCGTTCTAAGAAAAATGAGGGGCCTCAAATCGATGAGGAAGCAGTACTTCGCGCCAAGGAACGATTTGACAGGTCACCTCCTGCAATGGGCTTGCCCTCTAATCTAGATCCTCCGCCTAAGCTGATCAAACTCAGCTGGAAACTTTCACCTGTTCCCAAAAATGTTGAACGGGAAGTACATGATATCGTTTGTAGACCCGGTGAGTTCGGTTTTCTAGACGATGAGCGTGTTGACGAAATCGCGGAACAACTTGGCGATCGACCGATTTCACTCGAGCAAGCACTGAGTCTGCGTGCTGCTCTAAATCAGGAGAAAGCAGTATTCAGTCATGGACGTTTACAGAGAAGGGCCCGTGAAATGCTTCGTAAATACGATGGTGGCGAAAGCGTTCTCTCACTTTCGAAACGTTATGACTTCCCTCCAGTCAACTTATTCCGTGCAATTCTAACTGCAAGGAATTGGTCGAAAACTCGAATCAAAGAAACACTTCGTGAGGCAGATAAGAAACTCAATGAACGCGATTTGGCTGAATTCCGAAAAGCAGAAGCAGAAGATCGTGTAACACATGTGAACCAAGCCGAGACACATCATGCTGCGGATTTGTTTGAGAAAGTATTGTGTGATCATTTTACTGCAAATGGAGTTCGATTTAGAACTCAAACCGAATTACTGAAAGAACAAGTAGAATCAGAGGGGCGTCCAGTGAGAACACCTGATTTGTTGATGCTGGATCATGTCGAAATCAATGGCGTCCCAGTCGCTTGGATTGATGCCAAGCACTTCTACGGTGCTGGTCTTTCTTTCCAGCGAAAGAAAACACAGAAACAGGTTAATCGTTACGCCGAGGAATGGGGTCATGGCGCGATTATTTATCGCCATGGATTCTGTGATGGACTGAAGTTACGAGGTGCCATTTTATTGGATGCAAGTCCGATTGATTTGACCGAACTAATTGAGCATAATAAACGCCTAAACGATGAACGTCTCAGTGAAGATTGAGTGCATCGGAAGCGATTGATGCTGAAGTTGCACCCAGTCCACGCATCTGTAGATGCTCGACGACAACGTCCTGCCAATCTGTAGATAGAGATAATTCACTAGGTACGATAACTGCGCTTTCACCCAACATGCAAAGTCGAGCAACAAGAGCACCGTCAGCAAAACCTGCACCTGCAAGTGCACCTCCAACCATGTGTAGAAGATCAAGTCGATTTGAATCTGCTAACAACCCAGATCTTTCTACAAATTCAGCACTTTTCGAAAGTAATTCAGGCCATCTACTTGCATCCCATTGCCCATCACGTAGCTTCAATAAACAATGTTCACCCGCAGCACGTATCGCCAATTTCCATTCACCATCGTCAATGTAATTCGAGGTGTGTTGACTTGATGTCGTCCTCCAAACAACAACCAATGGGACCTCATCATACCATGATAGGACGGCGCCCGGACCACCCAATCCATCTGGCAATTGTGGGCAACCGGGTTCCAATCGCAATTCCACACCACCTGAATGAAGTGCAGCGACATCACCTAGACCACCAGACAATTGTCGTTCAACTCTATGCGCGACATGAATGGCTCGAGAACGCGCCAAATCTTCGTCTACCCCAAGTGCACGTTGAATGGCCAGAGCACAACCAATCGCACCTGCCGCTGAAAGTCCAAATCCTTGGGATGGGGGCAATTCACATTCATGAGACAAAATCCAATCATAATCACCGAATACGGAATCGTGGCCCTTGAGTTCTTTAAGCACCAACTGGTGTAACTCTGAGCCTGGTGCATCTCCCTCTATTGTGAGTAATCCATTTCCAGATTTTGCTTTGGCTTCGATAATGACTCCACGGTCCAAAGCCAAGCCAGCCCCTCGACTTCCTTGCTCAAGTAAAATGTCAGAATCATCTTGGACGCTGAAAATCAGCGTTACATGACCACCCACACGGGCTCGACCTTGCATCACAAACCCTCGTAGGGGGGTGCTGCTCTTGAGTCTATGACTCAAAGTTCCTCAGCCAATTGACCAGATAGATTGTCAAATCGTGTTGCCAACGCTTTGCAACCCATGCTGAACGCAGTTCGAGCTGTCATAGATCCATCTGTGTCGAAGCTGAAGAGATATTCCCCAGGAACATCCTCCAATTCAATGGCATCAGAGAAATCTTCGATTCGAGCGGTCCCGTCACCGACGTGGTGTAATTCACGTACGAGGGTCTCTACCTTTTGCACATCTTCCAACTTCTTATTTTTGAAATCTGATTTATCGATTGTCAAATCCAAATCCCAAAGCACCTTTGCCTTTCCTGGTTTTGCAATTGTTGCAACCTTTCTCGAACTGAATGATACACCGGAGACCGGGTTCCACTTGGCATGATCTGCACCAACACCGAGAACAGCATATGCGTAGAACTCTAGATACTGCCCCGTGTACAACTTGGTAATCGGGATGGTCCGATAGATTTCGGGAATCTGTAACTTGTCTTCGCCCAAGACATTGAGGTCGCCAGCAGTCACCAAGTGGCCCTCTGGAGTCCCTCTTGCACTACAATGGTAGATGATTTGGCTGGCAGGAGTACCCCATTCTTCGCGGGGTAGACCTTCATTTCCAGGGTCCTCTTCCAAGAAGCAAAATTCATCGTGGAATGTTGGGATGGGTATCATGGCCAAACGGTGGGCAATGACTTCGTCTGGAAGTGCACCTACGGATTCGTAAATTTCTCCAGTCTGACTGTCTTCAATGGTACCCAATTCAAAACGAACCCGGTGGATCGCCATCTTCGGCACGTTTGTCATGAGTGTTCGGCGCAAGGCGTTAGCGAATGCACGGTCTGTTTCCTTCAGAAGGACAGTAACGTGGTCATCACGTTCTTCGACAATTTCGATCTTAACCATTTTTTCATCCTCCAGTATCATACCCGGCGACCACGACGGCCGCCCTTCTTCTTCGTTCCATCATGAGGAATAGGTGTAACATCCTCGATTCGAGTGATTGTCATTCCAGCACGTGTTAGAGCACGGATTGCTGCCTGTGCCCCAGGTCCTGTGTTGGGTGATTTGTTACCGCCAACACCTCGATACTTGACGATGACTTGTGTGAATTCTTTCTCCCGAAGCATATCTGCAATTCTCTCAGCAGCTCTTGTTGCGGCAAACTGTCCACCTGCATCACTACCTTTCTTGGTAACTTGGCCACCGCTTACCTTGGCAATGGTTTCAGCACCAGTCAAATCGGTAGCAGTCAAGAGCACATTATTGTATGAACTGTAGATGTGAAGTACGGCTTTGTGTGACATCATGCATCACCTTCCTTGACTTCAGTATCCTCGGCAGCTGGAGCAGATTCTGCTGCTTCAGCGACACCGGCTACAAACTCCTCGGTAGGGGCCTCATTTTCCTCACCCTCTCCATATTCTGCAGCGGATCGAGTATTCTCGATTTCAACACGAATCGGATGGGTTGCATCCATTAGTGGTGAAGTGTGATGGTATCCCAAGATGTTCTCATCGTCGCGTGAGATGATGTAACTTGGAACTGTCATCTTCTGATCTCCCAAGCCAATGTGCCCGTGGATAACCAATTGTCGGGCTTGGCGCATTGAAGATGCAAGGCCACGATAGTAAACCTGGCTCTGCAATCTACGACTCAAAACGAGTTCGACATCAATCTGAAGAATATCGTCTAGCGAGGCACCGTCACCGAGTAGGCCACGGCGATAAAGTGATTCGACCAAGTCAGTTTTCTCTCGTGAGAAATGACCGGTTGATGTGTCGACTCGACCGATGAGCTTCATCGCATTTTGTCTCCATCGGCGCAACTTGGACTTGGCCTTCCAGATTTCTTTCATGCCACCGATTTTCTTCAATCCGAATTGTTCTTTGAGCGCATGCTCTTCTTCAATCCGGGTCTTCTTCCATGGGTGGGTTGGAGTGTCATACTTTGGTCGTGCAAA
>CEOP01243889.1_pt1 | contig 11506 bp, 7 predicted proteins | sample 361301 | NCBI WGS metagenome assembly CEOP01 (sample SAMEA2619548, study PRJEB7988) | marine metagenome | biome: marine biome (ENVO:00000447); feature: deep chlorophyll maximum layer (ENVO:xxxxxxxx); material: "saline water (ENVO:00002010), including plankton (ENVO:xxxxxxxx)" | depth 55 m
ATTGCAAGGTCAGTATCAAGAACACTTAGATATTTATTTATTCCAAATGCTCTCCCATTTATCTCACCCATAATCAGGATTAAACGTAGAGGTTTCTTTTTAGACCCTTTATGAGCAACTTTTATTTCGTCGATTTTAACAACCTCTCCTGCTAAACTTACACCCGCCATACTTGGACCGTCACCATTCATTGAAGACATTACATTACCAAAGCCTGCTGGCCTTCCTAATCTGATAAATTCAAATTCCTTGTTAATCTTTGTTTTTGTTCTTGCGCCTCCTGCACTAATAGGACCTGCAGAAGTACCACCACCATAGGTCGTTGAAATTGCAGATTCAGAAGTTGGTCTACCTAAAACAAGTGTGTCTCCTACCTTTAAACTATTTCCGTCCTGAGTTATATACTCGAGAACTCTTGTATTGTTTTTGACTTTAATAAAATAGTCAATATTATTTGCTTCTTCATATGTTAGTTTTTCAATAGCTTGTTTTTGAGAGAATGTGTTAGAAAAAAATAATAAAAATGTAAATAGGTAAAGTAATTTTTTCATAATTTTTAATTGTTTAATATTTCTGCAAGTTAGTGAAAAAAGTTACTTTAGTTTTTATACCTAAAATAGCATTAAAATCTTTTCCAAAATTTATTTAAAAAAACGTATATAAATTCAATTTTATATATATTTTTGCAGCCGAATTTTTTTAATAATATTTATCAATGAAAAATCAAGATAACGGAAACACTCAATTAAATTCAGCAAGAAATGAATTTAATGATAGACTAGAAGCTAAATCATATTTAGGAAGAACTAAAAAGGTAGCTTGGACTGGTGCAAGAAGATTTAGAAGCATATAAATTAATCACTTCTTAATTATTTCATTTTAACAACTCTTCCAAATTTAAGATGGGGTCCTATTTCACCATCTTTTGTTATACACCAAAAAACTTTACACGGTGGCTTGATAGTTGGTTCTGGCGCATAACCATCAGTTAAATAGATACAACCGTCATATCTTTCAAATCGGTTTGATTTTATGTGTTCAAAAACTGGATCAAAAGAAGTTCCTCCACCTCCGTGAATGAATTCCGGAATGCGACCTCTATAAGAATACTTTTTTTGAATTTCAGCATCACATTCAAGAACATCAATTTCAGCACCGAATCTCCACATACTATGTATTTCGCCAAAAAAATCATTAAAATCATCTATGTTAATAGAACCTGAGGTATCAATTGCAACGGCAAGTTTTTGAAATCTTTTTATTTTTATTCCAGGACGAGTTCCAAATCTTTTACTAACTCTTTTCAAGGTATGATAAACTCGGGTTTTTCTACTTGTTGATGAAAAAATCTTTAACGCTCTTTTCCAATTTATTTGAGGATTTCTTTTTTCGATTATATTTTTTATCAATGATTGGATTCCTAATGGAATTGTCCCATGATCTTTTACAGGTGTTCGATCCTTTGCTTGAATAATCATTCTATCCACTTCGGTTTCCACAACTTCCATGCTAAAGTTTTCATTCTCTCCCCACATTCTATGGTCACTGTGTGTGTCTTGATCAAAAATTTCTTGCAACCTCTTTTTGTATTCCTTGTCTTTAGAAGCAGTTTTTTTTAAATTTTCATAATACCACTCAACTGATTTATCTCGTGGTAGTTTTAATTCTGGAAATGTTTCCAAGGTTACTGCTGAATCAGGTAGTTTCCAAGGTGCAATTAATTGATTAACTACAAGGTCAGCAGCAATATTAAAAAGTTTATTATCATAGTCCTTGGTTTTCATTCTAAATAAATGCTTAAATATTATATGTAGCGTTTCGTGCTTAATGACAGCAACTCGTTCGGTCATTGATCTTAATTCTTTCAGAAAGAAATTTTCATTAACATATAAGGCAATTTTCCCAGATTTAAATCCAACAGCAGCTGTAGGAACTTTGTCAGTAACTTCTCTAATAATACCACTTAAAAAATGTGCATAAAAAGGCTCTTTTAATAGCATCTTAATTATACACCTTGATATTTCCTCGTTAATGTCTTTACTCACGTAATTTACTCTTTTCTTAAACCTTGAATAAGAGGTTTAATTAATGATTGAATGCCTTCTATATTTTTTAAATTATGCTTGTCAATTCTTAAAAAAGTTAGATTTGGGAGTTTTGTAAGTGCATCTAAGCTTTTAATATTTTGACATTCACTAATTGTTACTATTTCTAATGAATTAATTTTACCTAGTTCATCAATTTCTTTTAGCTGAGCATTATTATTTAAATTTATATTTTTTAGTAGCGGAAGATTTTCTAATCCTTTAGTTGAAGTAATTCCAGAAAAATTGACTTGAATGCCTAATAATTTTTCAAACCCAGCAATATGACTTAAGTCTAATAATCCTTTGCAATTTTTAATACCTAAATATTCTAAATTATCTAAACCTTTAATACCTGAAAGGTTTTTTAATTCAGGATTATCAATAAATAATAATTTTTTTAATTTTTTCAATCTAGATAAGTCTGATACAGTAGATATGTTTGTATCATGAATTGTAAGCTCCTCTAAATTACTAAATCCAGAAACTGATAAAAGTGAATTTAAATTAGATCCATTTAAAACCTTTACCTTGAAACTCTGTTTGATTTTCTTCGCAATACTACATGAATCCGGCGCAATAGAAATCAATCCTTCAAGAGCAAAATCTCTAAATTCTTTAGTTTTATCATTACCTAAAAATTTCCCATTAGGTATAATTTTATTGTTTAAAAATTTTACATCCTCAAGCAGGAAATCAAAGATGTCTTTATTTGAAATAGAATTTGCCAATTCTAAGCCTAATTCTATATTACTGTAATCATTAGAAAGCAGTAATTTTTCCAGTTTTTCTGATGTTACTTTATCTGAAGAATCTAACTTAACTTCTGAAGTGTCTTTTTTAAATTTTGATAAATACTCATTAATTTTTTCAAAAGAATCCATTAATAAGAATCTTGGCTTTGGCTTTACTTTATAGCACTTCTTTAAAATTAATCGATCCATCAAAGTAAGAGAGGATAAGCTTTCGACACTTTCAAGATTCGCGCAATCTGTGAAATCACAGCATTGCAAAAGTGAAAATTCAGACAGATAGTCAATCTTTTTAATATTTGGACAACTATTAATTACAAGTAATTGAATCCCTGAATTTTTTAACCCTTCAACCGACTCAAGATTTGGACATTCTGTAATCGCAAATTCATTTAAGGTTGGCGCACTCCAATCCCTGTCACTGTAATAGTCCCTACACATTTCTCCAATATATTTTGCTTGATAAAGATTACCATATCCAACTTTACTAACCTCATCTGATATCCCCCAAAAAGGATTTTCTTGAGAACCAGTGTTGTCACCCCATTCCATTGTTTCTTCATCCCATTTTGTTTTGTTATTCTTAAATATTTTTTTACAATTAATTAAAGAATCTAAATTTGAAATTCCACTTTTGGAAAGGGTTATTACTCTTAAATCTCCACAGTTTTCTATACCGCTCAGACTCAAAAGTGAAGAGCAATTATCCAAGAGAATTTCTTTTAATTTTATGGAATTCTTTATTCCATTAATGCTTTCCAATTCTTTACAAGTACTAGCATTAACACAATAAAGATTTTTTGCATTAATTAGACCATCTAGATTTTTTATTGGACTTCTTGAAATATTTATTCCATGAAGGTTAGCGGAGTTTTCTAATCCCTTTAAGGATATGATTCCCGTACTTGATACATCGATTAATTTTATGTTTTTCAGTTTATTTAATGGACTAATATCAGATAATTTATCTGCGCTACTTAAATTAATAAACTCTAAATTAGGTGATGAAGTTAATCCTGATATATCTGTAAGATTATCTTCTCTTAAAATAACATAATTTAAATTTTTGAGATTGCTGAGAATATCTGTTTTATTAAATCCTAGGTAACTGGTTTTGAGATATTTTAAATTTTTCAAAAACTTTAATGCCTCAATTGAAAAATCAGTTGAAATACTCCTGTAACCGCCTTCCAATTTTAAGTTTTCAATACTAACTAATCCTGCTAAAAAATCAACATGTGTTACTTTTTCCTCACTAGGCCAGCTTAAGTGCAATGTTTTAATTTTTTTAAAACCCCACTTTTCATTATGATTTGGAAGAGATTCACACCAGCTTATTTCAAGCGCTTTAATAGGCAAATCATAAATCTCTTCAAAACCAACAATTTGATTAAATCTCTCAACTTTTAAAATTTCAAGGTTAGAAAAATTTGACAAATATTTGACAAATACTTTTGACTTTAAGTGAGAATAACCGCTTGTAATTTCCCCCCTTATTTTAAGGATTTTAACTGAGTCTCTAATTACAGATCCTTTTGAGCCCTTTGGTGAAAAATTTAATAAACCAAGTATTGCAGTTTGAAAATAATGTTCGTCTGGTCCCGCTCCTTTCCAGTCATGTGAGAAAGATCCTGACCACTGGTCAAATTTATATTCAACATTACCCAACAACTCATCAAATATCTTAGGATTATTCACTGACCTAACTAATTCTATACCCATTTCAATTTTTTCAAAATCTCGGGTTCTAATGAGCTTCTTTATTTTAGACACATTTTGTTTATCCTCTTTGCTAAGCATAACATTTTATTTACAGAGTTGATAATAATTTATTTGCTAATTTTTTGTCTCTTGTCATTTCTTTTATTTCGTCACTACCGTGTTTTTGCAAGTCCATATATAGGCTCATAAGTAAATCATTTGGGATAGTTTCAAACATTAAAAATTTAATTAAATTTTTGCTATGATTTTTCCCTTGTTTATAATCATCGGAGGCTAATTTTAAGTATAATCTTGAACACATTGTTGCAAGACGATCAACTCTTTTTGCCCCAGATTCATCCACTGAAATATCTTTTATTCTCTTTTCGAGAGATTTAAAATCTTCAGCATCTAAAATTTCTTCAGGATCAATTAGCTGCGTTAATTCGTCATTCACAAAAGCTATGAAAGAAGAAACAGTAACTTCATCAAGTGAACTTAAAGCAAGAGCTTGAACAAGTTGTAAATTATCCTTAAGATTTTCAATAGATGCGATTTGTTCAAAAAACTGAGTTAAACTTCTAGGAGTGGTTCTGTCAGAATTTACAAGTTCAGGATAAGTCAAAACAAAAGCAATTCCTCTTTCGTCAACGTTAGCTGCATAAGCCCACTCAGCCCATATCTTAGCATCAAACTTTAGCGTGGCATGTAACATCCTTGTGAGCATTGCACCATCCATTGGAGTCACTGAATAATCTCCACCCTCAGGATTTGCAGTAGCAACAATCTGCCATTTTGGAGGTAATTTCCATGATGTAAGTTCAAAATTTTGTAATAATTGCATACAACCTCTAAGAATTCTATCATCTGCTCTGTTGATATCATCTAATAATAATATACCCGGGCCTTCTTCTCTAGGAACCCAGTCTGGAGGACTATACACAGTATATTCATCACCTGTAATTCTTTTATCAGGATCCACAACAGTTGGCATTCCATGTAAATCACCCATTTCTTCAAACTGTGCAGGAGCTATATATGAGAACTTCCATTTTTTTTCTAATGCATAATCTCTAACGATTTGGGTTTTACCTAATCCGTGTGTTCCCCAAATACAAACAGCGGTACCTCTTTTATCTTCTTTATTTAAGTCATTATTTCTTTCAAAAATATGAGATAAAATAACCTTAATTTCTCTACTGCTTCCTTTTTTACCAAATTCTATAAATTCTATTGACATTGTTTTTTGCTTAATTCTTATATAATCAAAAAATAAGAAAATTGAAGTAAAGCATCAAGTATTTCCCTCAATATTCCTATCGATTTAATAAATATTTCTTTTTAATTTCAGTTTTGCTTAAAGATGACTTTTAACTTATTCATAATTTCAACAGGAGAAATTTCATTATTTTCAGTATAAATTATAAAGTTGTGCCCCCCAATTGACTCTAGCTCAATATTACTGTTTTGGGGATCTTCTAAATTAGAGAATCTTATATTTATTTGTTGAATTTCAGAATTCCATGCTTCATCAATTCTATTGTCAAAGTTGCTTATAAATTCATGCTGTTGTTCACTTTCATCTCCATTTACTATTTCTATTGTTTGATGTACAGAAAATCCACTTTCAAGTAAAATATTCAACAATTCCATTATAGGTTCAAATGCTTCATCAGGGTCCTCAAGGCCAAGATTTGTTTGCTCTGCTGTCAAAAAAATAGGAAGACTTATATTATCTCTTTTAACTTCTACAACAAACATTGAAAATAAACCAAACTCATGGTCTCCCTCAATTTTTAAATTGATTTTATTTTCCATTTTTAATTTTTTTTAAATATTTCATTCTGAGCTTTCTTAAAATTCTTGATAATTGAAAGATTTTTTTTACCCTTTTCAGGAGATAATTTTTCTCTTAATTGAAATTCTAAATCAAAGTACTTATCCAGTTTAGTGGCTAAATCATTTTGATTGTAAACTAGCTCTTTATTTTCATTCATTAATCTGTCTATAGCTTTATCCATGTATTTATCACCTAATTTAGATGACCATTTAGCAAATAATTTACCCTCGTCTTTTAAATTTCTCATGCTTATTTATTGAAATTACAAAATATTATTCTTTATAAAAGTCTTATTTTTAGTTTATAATAATTATTTTGAACTTAGTAATTTAACCCCAAGACTTTGAAAAATTATTTTGGTTTATTAATATTCTTTTTTTCTTTCTCGCTATTTTCCAGTGAAAAAATTTCTTTGTCAATTCAAGATTCACTAAAAATTGAAAATTATAAGAAGCATATAGATACTTATAAATATATCTCTAGAGATAATTATAATAACGAGTATTTTTTAGATAAAGCATTAAAATACGTAGACTCTATTCGCTTTATTGAAAATGATAATAATTATGCTAGAGAAATTGAAAAGAGTATTGGATTAACAAAAAAAACAATTGAAAATAATGTAATTAGTAAAATAGAATTTTTTGAATTTTATTCAGGAATACCACACTACTATGGATTTATTGATGATGCTATTGAGTATGCATATGACAGTGCTTTATCACAAGTATTAAATACAAAATATAAAGTGCTTGGCAATGTTCCCCTTTCGGACGCAAGTATAACTTCAATTCTTATCAGAGAAGATTGTGATGATGAAACATTTGAAATCATAAATCAAACTTTAATTTCAAATACTAATCATCGAATAATACAATCCAATGAATTAATCCAAATCCTTGGAACGGAAAATTCTAATAATTTATTAAATGGATTAGCAACGGAAGAAAATATAAATAAAATAATTGATGACTTAAAATTAGATAGACTTGGTATTTTCACTGTTAATAATCTTGATGTTATTGACAATAAGGTTTGGTTTGTAAATGCAGATTTTAAAACATATGAAAAATCTAAAGGATTCCTTGAATCTATATTTGCAAAAGGATATACATTGGATAAGAGAGACCTACCTTTATTATTAGAATTATTAGTTGTTTTTCTTTTAGCAATAATTTTCGTCTCATTAGCTTACGGTATTTCTTTAATTTTTATTAATAGAAAAAATATTTCTCACGCTACAAGAGATTCAAACAAGGAATTAATATTATCTGTTTTAAACAAAGTTAAATACGTAGCATTATATTTTCTCTTACCAATAATTTTATCATTTGTAATGATATATGTATGCTCATTTATAATCCCAAGTGGTGATGTGGATGTTGGGGAAATTAATGTAAATGTATGGATATTGTTAATTACAATATTGATGAGTTTTTTGCCAATTATAATTAATTTATTTATTGTTAACAGATTAGATATAGATGGCTTCCATACAACTTTAGGGTATACCTTTTTTATCAATTCGTGCTTATATGCAACTTATTTTCCAATCTTTATTTTCTCTTTTATTCAGGAAGAAACATATCCATTTGTAATTCATCTTTTATTAATATTTATTACACTTTTAATTGGAAATTTATTAGGGAAATCCTATTTCCAATACGGAATTAAAACAAAAAACAGCTATAAGAGAAGACAAGCAATTACAGGTTTAATATTAGGTTTTATTTCATTAATAATTTTCAACAGAATAATCCTATTTGAATTTTCAGTTTCAAATCTATTTTTGAGCTTTATTATTATCGCACCAATATCTATTGTGAATCATATATTGGATAATTACTTTGATAGATTGTTTGAAAAGAAGTCTAAAGAAGCTACTGAAAGCTCAATTCTTAATAAAGTCAGCTATGTTAAAAGTGTTATGAATCCAGCAGAGTCAATTTATAAAGAAGTTGCTGCTAAAATGTCCGATGACTTAAACATAATGTTAATCGAAGCTCCTATGGGTATTGGGAAAACAAGAAGTTTGGAAGAAGCTGAACAATATTTTGAGCAAAATAATTGGACTGTTTTCTATGGAGATTGTGATGAGATACAGGATGATACTGCAGTTTCATTTGAACCTTTTCTACAAGCCTTCAGTAGATTGATTGGTGAAACTTGGAATAGTAGATCTGAATCTACGGATAAAATCACTAAGGGTATTATAAACATAGCTAGTGATACAACAGGAATTCCTTTAGAAATTACCAATTTTTCTAGCAGTGCTAAAAAAACCATGAATGAAATTTCACTTGAAATAATAGATAAGCTTACAAACATTAATAAAAAAGTTTTATTTGTAATGGAAGATGTTCATTGGATTGATCCTGAGACACTAACACTACTTAAACATTTTATAAAAACTGTAAACAGAAATTTCTTTCTTAGAAAAAATCTCTGCATTATAATAACAGTTCGTGCAGAGATTAAAGGCTCTTATAGAGGATTAAATTATCAGGAGTTAAAAAAAGAGCTAAACAATTTAGATGATAAAACAAAAAACCTTTTTGATTTAAGTAACCTTTTGGATAGTAATTCATTTAACCTTGTTGATTTTGTAAAAAATCTAAGTGCTGATGATAATGGATATAAAATTGCAAGTAGTTCAATGAATCAGATAAATAATCTATTTAATGCTTATAACGAACAATTACAATTAGAATCAAAAGACAAATTAACTCCTCTATATGTATTTAAGGTTTTAGAATCGTGGATTTCAGACCAATATTTAAAATATACTCCAGACGGATATGTTTTAACTCAAACAGTTGATATAGAATCTCTCCCAAATTTCGAAGATGTAGATAGTTATTATCATAAAATCTTTGATTCATTTGAATCAAAATGGAGAAGGATACTTGAAAGCGCTTCGATTATCGGAAATAAATTTGACGCAGATATACTAGCACAAGTTTGGGGCTACGAGCTTTTAGATGTTTTAGATTTTCTAGAAAAGGCTGTTCATCAAGGTCTTTTGATTGATGTTTCAAATCAAGATAATATATATAAGTTTAGTGATAAGAGAATTATAGGCGCTTTAAAGTCATATTTTAAAGAATCTAAAATCCAAGAAGAGGGAGAAAGACAAATTGTAATTGAATACAATAAAAGATATTTAGAATTACAGTCTCATATAATTGAAAATCCTGAAAAGTATAATACTGAGGATTTATTAAAGGTACTTCGACGAATGATTCCACTTACTTTTTCTGAATATTATGTAAAGCAGAGTAATAATTTAATATTGGATATTATTTGCAGATATTTATATTCAAATAAATTGGGGAAACTAGATGCCTTTACAAATTTACTTGAAAAACAAGATTTCACTGAGCTTGCTACTTTACTAAAAAACTTAAGAATAATTGCAGATGATGTTAATTTTTCATTTACTGATAAGCAAAAAATATTGGATGAATTAAACGAAGAAGAAGAACGCAAAGCTAAATTACCACTACCCATTGGAATCGAAACGGACGAATTATCTAATGACCTTAGGCTTTTAATTATTCTAAATGGTGAAATTATGAACACTTCTGAAAAATCCATTGTTACATTTACAGATGCTGGATTTAATGTTCAGAATTTTCAGAGTTTCATCCCTTCTTTAAATAAACTTCCAAGCAAGTTAAACGGCTTATCTCTAATATATTTTATTAAAGAACTTGGTGATATAAACCTTTCTCTTGATGATGAGGTTGCATTAATTCTTTCTGGCGGATATGAAGAAAGACAAAAGGAAATTGAAGAAGGTCAGAGAGTAATGTTTGACATGGCATTAAAACAATTAAAACCTACTAAATTCTATGAATTAGCATTTAAAGAATTTACATTATGGGATATTGAAAAAATCTCAAATGAAATTGGAGCTGATCAAGAAAAAACTGAAAAAATTGTAGATCAATACGAGAAATTACTTGAATCTGAAAAAGATAAAAACACTAAGTTTTTGTATGATACTATCAATAGTTATCTAAATTTTTGCCATTTAAATTTCAAGGACGGAAAAAAATCAAATGAGGTTTTTATTCATCATAATGAAAAGCTAAAAATTCAAGGTAAAATCACGGAAGCTTGGGCACTTACTTTTATAAGGTTTATGCTAAGTATAACTGGAGGTTCAAAACCTGTAAGACCAGGCGAAATATATATTTCTAATAATCCTGAAACTGCAGAGCAAAATTTCAAGGAGGCTGATAATTTCTTGAAAAAGATTTTAGATACAAACTCTGTTACAAAGGCTTCGATGTGGTTTTTAGACGCTAAAAAGATTCATTATTTATCAAAAAAAGATTTTAATAGCTATAAAAAATTACAATTGGATTATTTAGAAAGATTAAAATCAGCTTTTACTGAAGATTCAAACGAATATAGCAAAGCTTGCGTTAATATTGCAGATGATTTAGAATGGCAATCAGAAAATGAATCAAAATGTCCTGATTTTCATGACGATTGTATAAATCTGGGTACACAATATCTAAATTATCTTTTGGATAAAGCAAAAATTTCTGATGAATTAGGTATGACTAACCCATTAGTTAGTCATTCTCATTTGGCTCATCAATACCAAAAAATAGCAAACATTTACATTAAGAAAAAAACCGCTAAGAAAGCATTGGATTTCACCAAAAAAGCATTGGATTCATACCATAAAAAGTTTGAAACACAATATACATTTGACCCACCTAATTGGGATTTTGTTGATGGCGAACTAATTCCTCTTTCAGAAAATATCCAAGAATTATTTTATACTGATGGTAAAGAGAGAATGGTAGTTGTAGATTATGGACATTGTATATTAAATTACGCACGATGTTTATCTCTACAAAAGAAATATGGAGAAGCAATTGAAATGATTGATAAAGCTTGTAAGTATTATTATCCATTACCAAAAATTTATAATTTGAGTCAGTTAGAGAAGGGGATAAATCTACTTTACAATAAATCTAATGAAGGTTTAAAATTGATTATAGATTCATTAAATAATTTAGAACAGTTAGATGAAATATTCACAACATCAGAAACTAGGATAATTAAAAAGGCAAAAAGATTAATTAAAAAATGATTTAAGTATGGATAAA
>CEOP01056483.1_pt1 | contig 11502 bp, 11 predicted proteins | sample 361301 | NCBI WGS metagenome assembly CEOP01 (sample SAMEA2619548, study PRJEB7988) | marine metagenome | biome: marine biome (ENVO:00000447); feature: deep chlorophyll maximum layer (ENVO:xxxxxxxx); material: "saline water (ENVO:00002010), including plankton (ENVO:xxxxxxxx)" | depth 55 m
ATCATTTTCCCTCCAGGATCAATTCCACCTTTAAATATTGATTTTGGAGATTTAAATCAAGATGGGAATATAAATGTTCTTGATATAGTTCTTACTGTTTCATCCGTTTTGGGACATGGAAATTTAAATGGTGAACAGCTCCTTTCAGCTGATGTTAATATGGATGGTAAAGTTGATGTTATTGATATCACCATGATTATAGATATGTTATTTGCTAATTAAAGCTATTTAAAATAACACTATCCTAAATTAACAAACTGATTTTCATTAATAAGTTTAATTTCTTTCCTTAATGAAACTTTTTACCTTAGTTCTTGATCACCCAAAGAAGACTTTATCCCTCATTGGTTTAGTCACTTCTGCGCTAGCATTTTCATTAACAAATCTTAGTTATGATTTTACAATTGAACAATTATTTGCTAAGGACAAAGAAGAAACAAAGGCTTATTTTGATTTTCAGGAAGAATTTTCTAGAGAAGATAATGTACTGTTATTGGTTCATAAGATTCCAAATAGTTATAGTAACGAATTTTCAAATGATTTAGATAGTCTAGTAAGTAATTTCAGGAATAGCTTCTATTTTTTAGAAATCATATCATTAGCAGATAGTTATAGTCTGGATAATGTAGTTGGGCATAAATCTGATGGATTAGAGGGGATCTCCTCTAGATTGTTAAATATGACCTCTTCTGATTCTACATATGGGGCAATATGGTTAAAACTGAAAGATGATTTCAATTCATTTGATGAACGTAAAGTGGTTATTGATTTTATAAAAAGCTCTACATCCAATTTGAATTGGGACTGGACTTATTCTGGTCTACCAGTTGTTAGAAATACTTATGTTGATTATATGATACAGGACAATATAAAGTTTATTCCACCTGTTGCTTTAATTCTAATTATCTCACTTTCTTTCCTATTTCGTAATTGGATTTATGTCATTTTACCTTTGTTAACTGTATTAATTACAGCCATTTGGATTCTTGGTGTTATGTCTGTATCTGGTAAAGGTTTAAATGTAATGACCTATATGGTTCCGACACTGTTATTTATAATAGGTGTTAGCGACTCAATTCATTTTTTATCAAGGTTAAATATTTATTTAGTAAAAGGAATAGATATTAAAAATGCTCTCAAACTTTCTATAAAGGATATGGGCATTGCACTATTTTTAACAAGCCTTACAACTGCTATAGGTTTTATGGCTTTACTTTATTCATCTATTTCTATTGTTCAAGAGTTTGGTGTTTTTATTGCTACTGGTGTTTTCATAGCTTATTTACTTACACTTACTTTTATTCCTGCTTCATTAATGTTATTAAAAAATGTGGTTAATATAAAAAGTTTGAGCAGTAAAAATACACGTCTCACATTATTGAAAAAATTTTCCAATTTGGTTAAAAGTAGACCGAAGTCAATTGTATTTATATCAATATTATTTACTTCACTTTCTTTAATTGGTGCATCAAAAGTAGCTACAGGTAGTTCATTATTATCAGATCTGCATCCTAAGAGTTCTTTATATGTTGATTTAAAAAATGTAGAGAAATGGTTTGGGGGAATATTGCCGATGGAAGTGATAATAGTGAAAAATGATTCCGTTGACATTGCTATTTATGATAGTCTGATAATAGGTCATGTGAAAGACTTTCAAGAATATTTATTTAGTTTATTCCCTCACTCAAATTGGATTTCATTACCAATAATTTTAGAGGAGGTTTTCTATGAAATAAATCCTTTAGAAGAGTTTCCTCCAGACCAAGAAATGATCGACCAGTTATTTGTATTAACTCAAGGAGAGACTAAGGGTTTTATTAATTTTGATGAAAATAAAATTAGAATTTCCGGTATGCTTCCTGATCTGTCATCGGATGAATTAGCTTCAATTAAAGATTCTATAAAGATGTTTACAGAACATAATTTTCCTGATTGGTTGTCTGTTATAATTACCGGAACTATGCCAGTGGCTTTAAGTACAAATAATTATTTAATCATCGATCTTTTTAGTGGTTTTGGATTGGCTTTTATTTTTATTAGTATTGTCATGGGATTATTATTTTTATCAGTTAGAATTGGATTTATAAGTATGCTACCAAATCTAATTCCTATTATTTTTGCTGCCGGTTATTTAGGGTTTGCCGGTATTCCAATTAGACCACCTATCGCAATTACTTTTTCAATTTGCCTTGGTATCGCTGTTGATGATTCACTTCATTTTCTTTTTAGGTTTTGGCAAGAAAGAAAAAAGAACCCAAATATGGATAAGGCAATATCAAATACAATTGAAACAACGGGTTTGGCAATGTTGACATCCACAATTGTATTGGTTTCTGGTTTTATAGTTATAACTGTTTCTACTTTTATACCTACATCTCAATTTGGCGTAATTTCAGCAATTACATTGACAGTAGCTCTTATTACAGATATTACTCTTTTGCCTGCGCTATTATATTTATTCCCTGTTCAATTTATAAAGGATAAAAATAATGATTAAATGGTTTGAGGGGTTGCAGCACCCAGAGGCATATCATGGAATTAAATCGGGGGCACCATATTTTGAAGGGTGGTATCATAAAGTTGTAACAGAACCTGGCGAGGCATTTGCAATTATTCCAGGCATGTATCGCAGTGCAGTTGCCAGAAATAATTTTTCATTCATTATGATTTATGATGGAACATCAGGAGATGTTCATTTTCAACGTTTTAAAATAACTGACTTTATTGCTAGAACAGATAGGTATAGAGTTTCAATTGGCGAAAATAAATTTTTTAAAGATGGATTAAAATTAAATATTGATTCTCCAAAATTATCTATCAAAGGGGAACTTAATTTTAAAGGCCAGCATCCTTGGCCAGTAACTTTTACAGAGCCAGGGTGTATGGGATGGTATGGCTACATGCCATTTATGGAGTGTTACCATGGAATTTTAAGTATGCATCACACAATATCTGGGAAATTAAATTATAATAATAAAGTATTAAATTTTAATAAAGGTACTGGATATACTGAAAAAGATTGGGGAAGTAATTTCCCTAATAGCTGGATATGGGTCCAGGCAAATCATTTTAATCAAGATAGAGTAAGTTTGTCAGCATCGATAGCAAGAATTCCATTTTTAGGAACGCAGTTTGCCGGATTTATTGTTGGCTTGCTTTTCAAAGACAAATTGTATCGATTTACAACATATAGATCTGCAAAAATTGTTAAACTTAGTTGCGATGGAAAGGTAATAGAGTGGGTTATAAAACAAAAGGAGAGGACGCTTTCTATTTATGTCAAAATAGGTAAGAGGGCCGGTGTTTTATATGCTCCTGACAAAAATGATATGATTGAAAAAGTTCCAGAATATTTAGACTCTACCGTAAGCATCAAGCTTATTGATAATAATAAAACTATTATTGAAGATGAATCAAGCCTTGCGGCTAATGAGATAATAGGCGATATAGATACTTTGCTTGAATTGGCAAATAAATAGTATAATTAGATTCATTATTATGAATAAAATTATATTAACATTTACAGTAATTATTGTCACCCTATTTTGTGTTAACATGGCGTGGGGTCTTTCAAATAATATGTTAGAAACTCCAAAATATACTTTGATAAAAAAATCTGGTTCTTATGAAATAAGGAATTATGAACCAATGATAGTTGCCAGAACATTAGTTAAATCTGAATATAAAATCGCTACGAGCGCAGGGTTTCGTAGGATTGCTAATTATATATTTGGTGGTAATAAAAAAAGTATGGAAATAGCAATGACGGCTCCGGTTATATCAAATAGTCCAGTTGATGCTAATAATGAATATGAAATTTCTTTTGTGATGCCAAGTATTCATAAGAAAGAGGACCTTCCTCAACCGAATGGTTCAGATGTAGAGATTCTAGATCGTAGTTTAGGTAAAGTCGCTTGTATAACATTTGGAGGCTGGGCAACTGATTCTAGAGCAAAAAAATATCATACTAAGTTAAGCAATTGGGTAAAAGAAGAAGGATTGTCAACTTCCGGTAAATTTATGGTGGCTCAATATAACTCACCTTGGGCACTTCCACCATTTAGACATAATGAAATAATTGTGCGTATAGCTCAGTGAAAAGAAAAATAAAAAAGATTATAGAAGGAATAGACACATCTGATGGTGCTGGTGTCAAACTTCGTAGAATTATTGGTGGCCCTGATTTAAATATGCTTGATCCTTTTTTATTATTTGATGAATTTGGTAGTGAGAACCCAGATGATTATATAGCGGGTTTTCCACCACACCCTCATCGAGGATTTGAAACGATTACATATATGCTAAATGGAAAATTCAGACATAAAGATTCAGCTGGGAATGAGGGTTTATTAACAGATGGATCTGTGCAGTGGATGACCGCTGGTCGAGGTGTGATTCACAGCGAAATGCCTGAAAAGACAGATGGCTTAGCTAGAGGATTTCAGTTATGGCTAAATCTGCCAAAAAAATTAAAAATGATTGACCCTTCATATAATGATATACCTAGTGAGAATATTCCAGAGGTCAATACAGATGGTGTTAAGGTTAGAATTATTTCAGGGACATATAAAGGTATTGAAGGTCCAGGCCTACCTCATACTGGGATGAGCTATTTTGATGTGATATTAAATCCATCAAAAGTGATTGATATATCTTTAGATAATTTCTGGAATACATTTATCTATGTTTATTCTGGTGAGGCTATAATTGAAAATGAAATTATACAAAAAGGTCAATTAGCAGTGTTAAGTGAAAAAGGACTTTTAAATTTTACTTCTAATAAAAAATCAATTTTAAAGTGTGTTGTTATCAGTGGTGAGCCATTAAATGAGCCTGTAGCTAGAGGCGGGCCATTTGTGATGAATACAAAAGAGGAAGTATTGAAGGCCTTCAATGATTATCAAGAAGGAGTTTTAGCTAATTGATATGAAGATATATTATAAAGTATTAATTATAAGTTTATCAGTATTCTATTTAATAAGTTGTGGTTCAAAACAAAAAACGATAGATGAGTCAAGAGAAATAATGTCAAATAAGCCTGGGGAGGCATTGAAATTAGAACCAGGTAGCTATAGTGTGCTTATTGACTCAAGTATGGTTTTTTGGGAAGGTGGAAAATTAAGTGGTAGTACTCACGATGGGAATCTTTTATTAAATAGTGGATCTGTCATTATAAGTGATAGTAAAACTATTTTAGGAAAATTTATTGTAGATATGACTACAATGGATTGTCTAGATATTAATAATGAAAATTCAAAAAATAGATTGCTAGATCATTTAAAAAGTGATGATTTTTTTGATGTAAATAATTACCAGAAGGCTTCTCTATCAATAAATTCTTCAAATAATATAGGAGAGAATAACTTTTTATTTTCTGGTGATCTAACAATAAAAGGAATTACAAATCCAGTAGAAATGAAAGGTAAAATATCTAATCATATTGATGGTTATGCTGCTGATATAGAAATGAGTTTTGATCGTTCTAAATATAATGTTAAGTATAAATCTATCAGTTTTTTTTCAGATCTTGGTGATAATTATATTTTAGATAACATTGACCTCTCTGTGAGCATTCTAACAAAAAAATCGCTCTGATATATTAAATCCTCTAATTAATTAATCAAGCTTAAATAATGAAAAAAATAATAAATATAATTGGGTTTTATGTGATTTGGTGGAGTTGTATGCTAGGTGCTTCAAATGACTTACCATACCTCGGGCCTATGGTAATGGTGATATTATTAATTGCTCATCGATTTTTATTTGTCAGAAATATAAAAGAAATATACTTAGTATTAATTGTAGGTATTGTTGGTACTGTAGTTGATAGTTTAATGTTTTTATCTGGATCATTTATTTATTCGGGCCCCTACACTGACGGATTGCATATTGCGCCATTATGGATTACGGCTATGTGGGCTGCTTTTGCTGCTACTGTGAATCATTCTATGATGTTTTTTAAAAATAAATGGGTTGTAATGGTGGTCGCTGGTGCTATTTTTGGTCCTGCTGCTTATTTTACTGGTGAAAGTCTCGGAGCTATTAAATTTTATCTATCTCCTATGTTATCTGCGATAGTAATAGGAATTGTTTGGGCAATATCAATGCCTGGTATTTTTTATATAAATACAATCCTTGGTCTAGATGAGTAGGTTTAATAAATATTTTTTTATTTTGTTAATATCTATAACAATTAATTCAAGTTGTGAGGGCTTTATGGGTAGTAATAGAAAACTAGCTAAATTACAGACAGTAGAATATGTAGATCTGCAAAAATTCATGGGTGATTGGTATGTAATTGCAAATATTCCTACTTTTATTGAAAAAGGCGCTGTCAATGCAATAGAATCTTATAGACTTGATTCGAAGGGGAGAATTAAAACTACCTTTACTTTTAGAAAAGATAGTGTTTCTGGACCTGAGAAAAGATATAGTCCTACTGGTTACATTTATAATAGGGAAACAAATGCAGAGTGGAGGATGCAATTTCTTTGGCCATTTAGATCGCCATTTTTAATTATAGATTTAGATGATGATTACAGTTATACAGTCATTGGTATTCCAAGTAGGAAATATGTATGGATCATGGCTCGTGAGCATAAAATGTCAGAGGGATTGTATAATAAAATAATTTCCAATTTAGAAAAAGTCGGTTATGATATAACACAGATCAAGCGTATTAATCAAGAATGGGATTAAGATATCCCTGTAAAGTTAATTTAAAATAAAATGAAGATTGCAATTATAGGGTCTGGTATATCTGGATTGACATCCGCTTATTTATTAAATAGGAAACATGATGTGACTATTTTTGAAGCGAATGATTACATTGGCGGACATACTCATACTCATAAAATAAAATTAGATGGTAATAATTATTTTGTAGATACTGGCTTTATTGTATATAATGAAAGAACCTATCCAAATTTCATTAAGTTATTAGATCAATTAAATATTGAAAGGCAGCTTTCAACAATGGGTTTTAGTGTTAAGTCTGTATCTCAAGATTATGAATATGCTGGTGAATCATTGAATACTCTTTTTGCAAAAAGATCAAATATTTTCCGAATAGGGTTTTGGAAAATGTTATACGAAATGTATCGATTTGGAAAAAATGCAGATTCAGTTGGTCAAGGCTTAGATGCATCTATGACATTAGGTGATTTTCTTCATGATGAAAACTACTCTAAAGAATTTATTAATTACTTTATTATACCTATGGGGGCAGCAATATGGTCGACTCCAGCAAATAAAGTTTTAGGAATGCCCGCTTATTTTTTTATTAAATTTTTTTACAATCATGGGATGTTAGAGATTTTTAATAGACCGAAATGGTGGGTTATAAAGAATGGCTCTTCCGAATATATTAAGAAAATTATTAGTGGTTATAAAGATAGAATCCATCTATCGACTTCTGTTAAAAAAGTTTCTAGAGTTGATGATGGGGTAGAGATTTCGCTCTCTTCAGGAGAAAATACTTTAAAATTTGATTCTGTTATATTTGCCACCCATAGTGATCAAGCATTAGAAATTCTTAGTGATCCTTCAGATGCAGAAAAAGAAATATTAGGTTTAATACCTTATCAAAAAAATGAAATTCTTTTGCATACAGATAGTAGCGTTCTTCCTAAAAGAAAACTGGCTTGGGCTAGTTGGAATTATCAGCTAGATAGTAATCCAGACGCGCCTGTTGTGCTAACTTATAATATGAATATTTTACAAAGTCTTGAATCTGAAAAAACTTTTTGTGTCACTTTAAATGATTATAATTCTGTTGATAAAAGTAAAGTGCTTAAAAAAATAACATATCATCATCCTCTCTTTGATGTTAATGCAATCGAGGCGCAAAAAAGAAAATCTGAGATTAATGGGGTAAACAATACCTATTATTGTGGTGCCTATTGGCGTAATGGTTTTCATGAAGATGGAGTTGTAAGCGCCTTAGATGTTTGTAAGCTTTTTGGGGAGAGTCTTTGAAATTATCTACTAATCATTATATATACACTGGGAGTGTTCGACATCGGAGGTATACACCTTTTGAAAGTGAATTTTCTTATCCTATTTTTATGTTGTATTTAGATATTAACGATCTAGATAATGTTATTAATAAGTCAATTTTTTGGAATATAAATAAACCAGCAATAGTATCATTTAATAGAAAAGATTTTCATGGCAATGAAGATATTGATCTTGATATTGCGGTAAGAAATACAGTTGAAGAGAAGGCGGGTATTAGGCCAGAAGGAAAAATTAGAATATTAGCTCATCTTCGTTATTTTGGATATTGTTTTAATCCTGTAACTTTTTACTATTGTTTTAATAGTAGTGATGATAGCGTTGATTATATATTAGCTGAAGTGACAAATACTCCTTGGAAAGAAAGACATGCTTATGTTCTGAGTTCTTCGAAGGATAGTAAGAATTCAAAGATTAGATCAAACATGAAAAAAAAATTACACGTATCTCCCTTTTGGGATATGAATCATATGTATGAGTGGGTGTTTAGCAGTCCTCAAAAAAAATTAAATGTTTTTATGAAAAACTTTAAAGATGGTGAGCATGTATTTGACGCGACGCTTAACATGGATCGTATGCAGATGAATAAAAGGAACTTGCTAAAGTCTGTTTTTCGATTTCCATTTATGACATTAAAAGTGGTTTTTTGGATACACTTCCAGGCCTTTATTCTTTGGCTTAGAGGTGCAACTTTTTATACTCATCCTAGCAAGGTAAATAATTAACGATGATTTCATTTTAGTCAATGGGTAATAGATTTTCAATAGAACAGGCAGCATCTGGTACCGGCATAAGATCAAAGCCAGGAATTTTGGCTAAAGTTTTTAAGCGAGCGCTTCATGCTCAGTTTTCAAATATAAGGTATGGCTGTATTATTCTAAATGAAAGAAAAGATAGGGTGATTTTTGGGGATGAAAACGATTTACTAAAGGCTGAGGTTAATGTCTTTTCAAGTGAGTTTTATGTATTAGCTGGTAGTGGGGGTGATCTTGGGGTGGCAGAAGCCTATGTTGCTGGTTATTGGGATGCTGATGACATGGTGAAGCTTATTCAAATAGTAATAAAAAATCAGCATATTCAAAAAGCGCTTGAAGGAGGTGTTGCAAAATTAATTAGTCCCATAAATAGATTAATCCACTGGTCTCGTAAAAATACAGTATCGGGGAGCAAGAATAATATTGTAGCGCATTATGATCTGAGTAATGAATTTTTTCAAAAATGGTTAGATAAAAGTATGACATATTCATGTGCTGTTTTTGAGCCTAAAGATTTATCTTTATATGACGCTTCTAAAGAAAAATTGGATCGTATTTGTAGAAAATTAGACCTTAGTTCTACTGATCATGTAGTCGAAATTGGAACTGGTTGGGGAAGTTTTGCTTTGCACGCAGTAAAGAACTATGGCTGTAAGGTTACGACAACAACGATATCTAATAAGCAATTTGATTTTGTTGAGAAGCTTATTGAAAAAGAGGGGTTAAAAGATAAAATAACTCTTTTAAAAAATGATTATAGAGATCTCAAAGGCCAGTTTGATAAACTTGTATCTATTGAGATGATCGAAGCCGTTGGTTATAATTATATCAAACAATTTTTCCATATTTGTTCAAAACTTCTTAAGCCAGATGGATTGATGGCTATTCAAGGTATAACATACCATGAGCAAGGTTTTAAAAATCATTTGAATTCTGTTGATTTTATAAAGAAATATATTTTCCCAGGGTCTAATCTCATATCCGTTAATCACGTTTTATCTACAATAAAAAGCTTTACGGATCTTTCTATGGTTCATTTTGAAGATATTACGAAGCATTATGCAGAAACTTTAAAGCTTTGGAGAGAAAAATATATTAGCGAATTAAAATCCATTAAGAGCATGGGGTACAGCGATGAGTTTTTAAGGATATGGGAATATTATTTTATATATTGTGAAGCGGGATTTAGAGAGCGTTTTATAGGTGATGTACAAATAGTGATGGCAAAGTCACAAAAAAAAGACATTCAAATAGGTTATTAGTTTTATAGTTATATGATAAAAAATTTAATTGATTTAGCAGAGAGCGGAGTTATGCCTGACTTCTTAATACGTAGCGGAATAAGAAGAATGCAAAAAGAAAGAATTTTATGGTCTCAGTCTAATAGTATATCTGAGGTTGAGGCTCATCACCAGAGTTGGATAGAAAAAATGAAAAAAAGTTCTATTGCATATGTCCCTGAAAAAGCAAATGAGCAACACTATGAAGTCCCACCAGCTTTTTTTGAAAATGTTTTAGGTAAGCATCTGAAGTATAGTTCTGGATATTGGCCAGATGGAGTGACTACGCTTGATGATTCGGAATATGAAATGTTAAAACTAAGTTCTGAAAGGGCAGAGATTGTTGATGGTCACAATATACTTGAACTAGGATGTGGGTGGGGATCTTTAACTCTTCATATGGCTAAAAATTACCCTAATAGTTCAATTACTGCGGTTAGCAATTCTAAAGATCAAAGAAAATTTATTGAAAGCAAGTGCGAAGAAAGAGGTTTAGATAATGTTCGTGTGGTCACTGCAGATATGAATGATTTTTCAATCGATGTTTCATTTGATAGAGTTGTCTCTATTGAAATGTTTGAACATATGAGAAACTATGAGTTATTGCTTGATAAAGTTTCAAATTGGTTGAATCCAGGAGGAAAATTATTTATTCACATTTTCACACATAAAACTTTAGTTTATCCTTTTACAGACGAGGGCGAAGGCGATTGGATGGGTAGAAATTTCTTTAGTGGAGGTATTATGCCATCTCATCAACTTCTATTATACTTTCAGAAAAAGATAAATATTGAGAAGAGCTGGCGTTTTAATGGTTCTCATTATGAGAAAACTTCGTTGGCCTGGTTAAAAAAGATGGATAAAAATAAAGAAAAGATCATGGCCATTTTTAAAGATACATATGGCGCGAAAAATGCTTCGATTTGGTTTCAGAGGTGGAGGATGTTTTTTATGGCTTGTGAGGTGCTTTTTGGTTATGACAGAGGAAGAGAGTGGGGTGTGTCTCATTATAGATTTGTAAAACCTGGCTCTTAGATAGTATTATTAAATATGATCATACTATTAATATTTATTTTTCATTGGTACTCTTCTTTATTTTTTCAGACAATATTTTTGCATAGATATGCTTCTCATCAAATGTTTACCATGTCAAAAGGTTGGGAGAAGATCTTCTTTTTTTTAACGTTTATAACACAAGGAGCATCTTTTTTAAATCCTAGAGCCTATGCAATTCTTCATAGACTTCACCATAAACATAGTGATACAGAAAAAGATCCTCACTCTCCAGAATTTTCGAAAAACATTATTATGTTAAATATTAATACCGTTAAGCATTATGAATCAGTCAGGCTTAATAAAAAGGATTATTCTAAATATGATAATGATGTTCCGCGGTGGCCGTTTTTAGAAAAGATTGCTGATCATTGGTTAACTAGATTGTCTTTTATCGC
>CEOP01003352.1_pt1 | contig 11500 bp, 9 predicted proteins | sample 361301 | NCBI WGS metagenome assembly CEOP01 (sample SAMEA2619548, study PRJEB7988) | marine metagenome | biome: marine biome (ENVO:00000447); feature: deep chlorophyll maximum layer (ENVO:xxxxxxxx); material: "saline water (ENVO:00002010), including plankton (ENVO:xxxxxxxx)" | depth 55 m
AACGCATATATTCAGCTTGTCTGCCCCACCCATCTACACTAACAAACATACGAAAACGTTTTAATTTTTTATACTCACTTATGAAACTTACTTTATCAACAAAATTATTCCACAATTTATCAGGTACACTACAATTTGTAGTTACAGCCATTTCTAAATCGTCTCTGCCATTGTCAATAACATGATCTAAAACTTTGAATGTATTTTTATCCATAAGCGGTTCTCCGCCAGTCATTCTAAAGTTTTTTAGTTTTGGATAAAGTTCCGGCCACCATTCCCAAAATGCATCTACATAAGGATTGTGATCTCTATTTTTAATAGGATATTGTCCTATTTGTTTAAAGTAGTCAATGCTATTGTGAGGTACTTTGGTTGGATAAGGTCCATTTTGTTCAATGTCTTCTGCCCACTTACTGCTCAGATGCGGACTACAATAACTACATGCTAAGTTGCAAGCATGATTAAAATTGATCTCCATGCTTGTAGGTTCTATGTCACCGTCTGCACCTTTTTCTAATACATCTTTCCAACCAGCTTGTGCCCAAGGTTCGCTACTTCGATAGTGTCTATCACTATTAAAATTACGATCCATCTTTTCAATATTCCAACAGTAGTCACATCCGCCAGGCTGTTCTCCTTTGAGCATCATAGCTCGTTGTTCTTTTTTCTCTGGTGTATTGTGTAATCCTTTTGGATTATTTTTCAGATCTTCTGCATTAATTTTATGTATAGGAGGTAGGTAACAACTATTAGTTGTTCCATTGGTTAAATGAATACTGGTCCACAACCATTTAGCCATACACATACTATCACTTATTTCAGCAAGTTTTGGCTTTACTAGTTGTGCGGCTGTTTCCGGATCTGGATCAAGTTCATAATTGTTTGTATCTGTCATCGTCTTATAATATCCTCTTCAACACACTTTTCACCATATTGTACTTCGAGAATGTGTGCAGGAGTATCGCCTATATTAGTAGTCTTGTGCCAAACGTTTGGATCAATAATAAATGTCTGATTCGGAGTTAACATGGTTTTAGACCACTCAATATTACTATTAGGTGGATATTCACATTCTATAGTTATTCTTCCTTCTAGTATATACCAATGTTCGTGTCTGTGCATATGTTTTTGATCACTTAAACTATCTCCTGGGTTTATGACTAGTTCTTTTACTTTGACTGTGCTTTTATTATCAAGTACACGCCAGTATCCCCAATCACGTTCAGTCTTTTGTGTTTTCCATTCATCTAATATCCAACTGCTTGAATTCTTTTTATCGTCACCGCCTACTCCAAAAGCAAATTCTACACTAGGATGATCTCCATACATTTTGTATTCTGGAGTTGTAGTGTCACTTCTGTCACCTCCGTTAGCAAATATTATTGTACCTGAGTTTGTACTCATAGTATGAAATATTGCTTGATTTGCAGTATTATCACTGTCATCAAAAGCAATTACTTTATCTACCATTTTTAAATTTTTTATAATGTTAACACGTTCTGTAAAAGGCATAAACGCTTTTCCTTTTTTACGCATTAGCCATTCGTCACTGTTTATACCAACGACTAGCTTGTCGCCTAATGCTCTAGCGTCTTTGAAATATGCTATGTGTCCACTGTGTAGAGGATCAAATCCGCCAGTAACCAGTACTGTAGATTTATTCGATACTGTCATCAACTTGGTTTTCTCTAACCATTGCACCAAGTCTGTGTGGATTTTTATAAACAATTTTAAAGAATCTACTACCGACTTTGTCCATATCTGAAATTTCTAAATCTAGCTCACCGCGAAGATCTGCACCAAGTTCTACTGTTTTCTTTTTAAGTTTATCCCAATCCCATGTTACTCCAGTGTTCACACACATTTCAGTTCCGCCTTCAAACTCAGGAAATAATTCTGTATTAAAGAAGTTAGTTAACCAATCAAAATCTCTCACATTACGCCAGTCCCACTTGCGTCTTTCAACATTGGTCATGTGACATCCAAGTCTAGCACCATATATTGCCCATAAACCATTTGTTATATCTTCGCCAACAGTCATCCATACTAATAGCCTTTTGTAATTTTCGTGAAAGATTTTTTTAAGATCTTTTGCTTCAACTACATCTCCGCCTTCTAGTCCCATCTTTACACCTTCACGGAAGCCTGCTCTCCATGCTTGTAGTGGACTAGCATTGTTAGCAACATCACAATAGATATTATTCATTTGCACATATTGTATATTCCAACAAAAATCAACCTGTGCGGCTTTATCACTCTCTGGTGCGGCTTCGTGTGTACGCATTTTGTTTACAACATCTACGGGCCAACATTTGATACCTCCATTGCCATATACCAATCCGTTTACAGCATTTTTACCTGCCCAACTAATTACATCTGTATCTTTAATCCTGTCCATGTCCAATTCAACATTAAAGAAGTCTTCTCTAACAATATTGTCAGCGTCTACAGTTACAAATCTGTCTGTATCACTCATTGCCGCCGCCGCTTTGTGTGCCGCATCACTGCCCCATACTCCATGACTACGTTTTGCCCACGGACATTTTTCTAATAGATTTGCATAATTTTGTTCAGCGTTTGGCTCATCATAGCTAATGTATACAATGTCAAACTCTGTAATTGGTATTATTGTCATGCTAGCGATTCCTCTGTTATGTCAAATGTTATAGTTCTGTTTTCTTCTTTTAATAGAAATGCACTGTTACTGAGATCTAAGTCAGATTCAACTTCTACAGTAGAGTTATACCCAACAGCTGATTTAGGTAAAATCAATGTTCCCAATAGTCTATTAGGATCATTTTTATCTGTTACATATAAACCAACATCATGATAAATTTTAACTGTTGTTGGATCTTTAAAATTACTTCTCATACTGAACGATTGCTCTTTTGGTATTATGGTAAAATCGCATAACACTTCCTCATTACTTATCTGTGGCACAATATGCCTCCTTCTGAGGCTACGTCTGCTTGTATAATCAGCACCAACAAATGTTGCTTTCTTTGTAACACGATAAGTCTTAAAGATTTTCTTTGTTAAGATACTCATTTCTCCAAGTCCGCAAACGTTTCTGAATGCACTCATATCAAATAGCAAGTAGCCTTGTTCAATAAGTTCACCTGGATCAATATCAATTTTTTTAATTAAGAAGTTAGGATCTTTATCTTTAATAATGTATAATGTAATGTTGTCGTATTTTCCATCTCTCTCTGGATTAATTGTTGCTTGTTTAAAATAGCGTTTACCAGTCATCTGATAAAGTGTGTCTTGGTCGAAATTTACTTCCATTTTCCAACTGTTGACATACATAATAATATTCACATCTGCTTTGGTTTTATCATTAACAGGAATCATACTAAGAGACTGTTCAGCTTCTTTGATACGCAATACTGCTGATTTTTCTCCTAATATAAATCCAGTATCAATTTCAAGCACAGAAAATTTCTTAGGGTCGATAATGCCCATAAGAATTTTTCGAGCATCATCATTTTCTGTAAGAAAATGAGGTGATTTTATTTCATCTAAGACACGATTAGTGACTGTTATAACTTCGCCAGTATCATCGTCATAGTAGACGCACCACTGTTTAGGTGGTTTTTCTTTTTCTAGAGTCTGTAATAAACTTGGTTCTGTAGACATGCATTACTTCATCGGTTAAAAATGTTTCGTCGCTGTAGTGAATAATTCCACTAGGTAGTATATAGTTTTCTATTTGTATCTTTTGATGATTGGTTACCCAAGTATTCATAAACTCAGTCCATCGGTCTGGTACATCTTCGTCAAATATTCCATGTGAAAATCTATGTAGGTCTGTGTGATTATTTAAGAAGATTCTTGTATCTAATTCTAAATCTAAGAAATGTGTTACTAGATTACACAAAACATTCTTTTCAAAGTCTTGCGGTTTTTTATCAGTAAAAACTTTGCTGTACACATCTCTCCAGTATTGTAGAACCGGATCTGCCATTTTAAACCATTCAATGGCTAATGCAGATTCTTGTTTCCAGTATATTACATTGTAATACAATTTAGGAAGTTTATACTGTATTTCATATTCGAATCTTAAATTTTGATTAGCAGAAAATCCCCTATAGTTATTAGCATTTCCTGGAAAACTTATGTCATTGGTCGCCATTAGTTCCCACAGAGTATCTAAATCAATATTAACTAGTATTGTATCGTAATCTAAATATATAGTTTCATCAAAAGGTGTACAATGATAAAGTTGCCATAAATTCATACCATGGAACCCATCTTTGTATGCACTGTTACCGTATGGTAATTCGACTATGTAGTCGAAAACATGTGAGTAATAATCACTTATCATATCTAATCGACCTTTGTCAACTACTAAACAAATTTCAGCATTAGGATCGATTATTTTTAGACTACAAGCTAATGTATAACAGTGTTTAATTTTATCTTCATCAGTGTCGATACCTAGTGTAATAAATCCTCTACTCATTCACCGGCTCCGCTTTATCTAAATTTTCTAATAGACCAAAATAATGTCTGTCTAATGCTCTCTTATTCATAATGTGTAGATTCTGCTGTGTATGTCTAACCAATATATTCTTCCATTGTTCGACCCTGTTGTGTTTTAAGAATATAATGTCGTCGTGTGAGTTTATTCCTATAATATCATCTTTTTGATCCATGTTTAACAATGGCGTATTAAGGTAGTCATGTACAAATTCTTCAGTTGTAAACCCATTCATTAGGTGTGCGGCAATACTTACACAAAAGTCTGTTCTAAATAATGATTTAGGAAACTGATACAACAAACTGTAGTACTCCCAATGCTCTTTTACATGAGCCCACATATCAAAGAATATTTTACTTTGTTCGCTTTGATCAAAATATACTATTGTACTCCACCAATGCTGAATGCCGCCTTCGTTTAATGTTATCTCATTTACATAAGGATGCTCACCACCGATATATTCGGCATACCTGTGCATTCCAACAGGAATATCTGTTTTAAACAGATACTCATAAAAGTCGTTCATAATCAAAAAGTCTGTATCTAACAGCAATGTTTTTTTAAAAGGAGTTAATTCAAAAACTTTATGCTTATTTGTATTAGTAAATTGTGCGTTAAATTCTGTCCATGGACTGTCCATGTGTTTACGCATGTTCATTTCATGCGGAACATTGTTGATTATAATATAATCAAATAACGATTGTATCTCTTGCTGTGACTTAGTTTCGTTCAGCCAATTTTCAGTACCTTCATCTGTAATGAGGGCTACTTTTATTCCATTCATATAGTGTTTGGCATAACGTGAAGCTAGACTAGCAAATTTAATATAATCTAATTCTTGGTTATTGTATGCGAACATACAAATGCCTTGAGGTTCATGTTTTTCTGCCATTTACCAGTCCATTAAAGTCTTGATATTTCTAGCTTTCTTAATCTTCTCCAATTGAACTTTGTATTCATTTGTAGATTCAGTATAAGCACTTAGTAATGCTTCTAAGAAATCAGCCAGATCAGTTATCTCAATAGGATTTTCTTTAGTATCTAAAATAATGCTAAATGTTTTCCCTTTATCGATCAAAGTTTTTACAAAACTTATTGTAACTGGGTCAGCATGAAATACTCCATTATTATAATGGACAGTTTGTAATACCAAAGCTCGTTGCTTTAGTGTATTTTTTTGATTACTTAGAGTGATGCGATAATTTGCAAAGTCTAGAGCTTTCTCGAGTCTCTCATCCATAGAGTTTCTCCTTTAGTTAACTACTACTATAACTTATTTATGCTGTGATTGTCAAGTGTTTTTTAGCTATCGTCTGCACTTGTAAATGAGTTAACAACTGTGCATGTTGGATTTGGTGTAACATCTAAACTAGTAGCACCGCTTGTAATTGTATCAGGCATCAATATACTTAATGTTGGTGTAATTGAACCGTCAATAATGTTTGCATGAGCTGTGTCGTCAAGTACAATTTTAAGTTGTACACTTGCACCATTATCTACATATTTGCCATACATTTTAAATTTTAACTGCTGGTAACTACTGTAAATGCTGTAACTACTAACATAGATGGTATTGCTATATGTACCGCCAATAACAGCTCTTTCAGCAAAATTTGGATATAGACCTTTTCCAGTAATATAACCAAATGCTTGTCCGCCATATCCGTAACCATAACTGCCTATTTGTCTACCTAGCGTAACACCACTACTTTGAAACAGTAGTCCTTCGTTTGTTGCGGCTCCGTCACTACCATCTCCGTACTTGTCTGTTAAATCGTAAAAACCTTTACCTTCACTAGTACCAAGTGTAGTTGCTGTACTTTGTGTAACTGTATCCCAGTCAAAGTTTAATACGCCCATTTCGTTGATAACATCTGACCAGTTATAATATCCAGCTGTGCTACCACCACTCATAGTTAAACTAATTCTAACTTGTCCGCCTGCATTAAAGAAATATCTTGCTTTGTTATAACTTCCCCATGTCCATTTGTGTTCACCTACTAGTTGAGTTTGCCAACCTGTAGTTCTACTATATGGACCTCCGCTAGGTGTAATAGGTATTGCACTTGCATTTGTAGGATCAATAGTTAAATGTTTATTGTTAAGTAAAATTGGAGCAAATTTATTATCAATTTTATTTAGGTCTTCTGCTCTTATAAGAGTGCCAAGTCCAATATCAGTTCTATTTGTTGGAACCGTAAAAACTATTATACTGTCTACAAGATCTGTATGGTTGATCGAAATATTTGTCTTTGCTACTAGTCCTTGAACCTGTGCCGCTGTAATATCATCTCCGATTACGACAGCAACGTTGCCTGATCCCCATCCGTATTTGTGTGTATCAATTCTATTTGCATCAGTGACTGCGGCTGTAGCGTAGATATCACCAAACACTTTATTAATTTTTGAACCTACTGCATTAAAATGTGCCGCGGTTGCAATATCACCTGGTGAATTTGCCATAGTTTACTTCGCTCCAACTACTACTTCTATTGTACCTGCTTCTTCGGTAGTTTTTTCTTCTAAAGCTCGTCCTACAACAAACTTCCAACTATAATCATCTCCTGCTTCCATTCCTGTACCAGCTGTAGCACTTGACACAATTCTAGAACCTTTGCCTACTTTTCCAATTACTTTACAAGGTACTCTACCTGCTAGTGCAATATATGGATGTGTAGCATCTGTACCTGCACTTGCATTCATTTCAAACGCTGGTGCAGTACTTACAACTCCAAAAACTTTAACATCGTTTGCTTCTGTGGTTTGTGTAACTTCTTTGTCTCCACCTAATATGACTATTGTTCCAGCTTCATATTCTGCATCAGCTTCGTAACGCTCTGCCAAGTCAGCGTATTCTGCTGTAGTTGCTGTACCTCTAAACTTATAGTCTGTTGTGCTATTCATTTGAATGCCTGCTTGAATACTTGCAAATTGTGTACTTAATGCTGTAACACCATCTTCTAATTTTTCATCTACATGAGGTGTCCAAGCCACAGTGTCGTCTGTTGTAATACTAACAATGCTTCCATCAACAATATGTTCTATTGTTTTATGAAAGTTTCCGCCTGTATCTTTTCTATTTCTAAACTCAATCTTTGTTGTACCAGATCCACTAATAATAACGCTCCAAACACCGTTATCATAAATTTTTAATTGACTATTTGCACTATCATACCAAAGTTGACCTTCAGTTGGATTATTTGGAGCTGTTGCATTTGCAAAATTTTCTAACAAGTGTAACATGTTTTCGTTTAGTGTTTCACCAAAACGTGTGTAGTTTTTACCAATTAGTCCAATGCTTGTACTGGTATCTATTGTTCCGTCGTTTACAACTATTGCTGTTTTTCCGTTGTTGCTATAATCTATTGTATATGGCATGTCTTTTCCTTTTACAAGTCTGCAAAACTTGATCTAATTCTTAATGTGTATATGACTTGAATTTTTCTGTTAGCACTTTTTTGTACTGGATGAAAAATAACATGGGTTAACAAATCGTTGTTGCCCGAGTATAGTGCAAGTTCATCAAACACATATGTATCGTTCATGTTGGTAGCTGTATCTAATAGATCTTGTCCAGTTACACTACCATAGTCAAGTGTACATGTTGTAATAACATCACTGTATGTGTTTGGACTGGTATGAGCAAACTCTGTTCCATTATCTGCACTTCCTGTTACTGTTTCATCAACTGCTTGACTAAATGTTTGATTGTATAATGCTCCACTAGCAGTGTTAGTGTTAGTTGCTTTATATGTAACTGCTCCGAGTCCGTCAATAGTAGTTCCACCATTTCCAAATCTCATTGTAGCAACTTGATGTGTGCTAGTTGCGCCGCTTTCATTAGCTAAAAGACTAGCTATCGCAATACTCATATTTTCGTAGTTAATAGCATTACGTCGACGTACTAGTACTTCGCCAGATTCTGGATCCCATATCTTAATGTGACCTTCTATCCCTATTAATGATGTTTCTATCTTTTCTAAACTCATTGTTCTTTCCAATTTAAAGTATTTATATCGATCCTTGCCCTGCATTTCTAATGAACGCATGTTCAGGGCTTGTACCTGCCGCTGTGAGGCTTATTCCGCTGTCATTGTACGCTAAACGTAATCCGTCCTCATAATGTGAGAATTTTTGTACGGTTGGTATACGTTGACTTGGTCCTGCATTAGTAACAGTTGCACCGCTTGTGTGTGCTTGAGATGAAGTTCCTCTTGTTCCTCTAGTGCAAAACACAAGATTTTCTCCACTTACTGCATTGTATTCTATTCTTTCAGTTCCTATCCAAACCACTCCAGGTACTAATCCTATATCTCCGTCACCTCTGTCTACTCGATCCATCAAACCAGCATCTACCAATGGTATAGTTGTATCAGTTGCTGTTATGTTAGCAGTTGTTGTAGTTTTGTAGGCATCAACAATAGCAACACTTTCTTGTAATCCTTGCGGTTCGTACATGTTAATTCTAAACGCTCTACTATCTGTTGTAGTAGTACTACCTGCTGTAAATTCATAAGGAACTGAAAGTGCATATGATTTAACTAGATCACTGCTATTACCCACAACAAACATTTTTGTCCCATCAGGACTGATATGTATACCACTAGGATTACCACCTACGGAATAAAATTCTTGATGTGTTACTGTTGAAATATCCCATGCTGTAGTCACATTAAATAAATCTACACCATTTCCATGTGTACCAACTATAAACAATTTTTTACCATCAGGGCTCCACTCTATACCAAATGGTTCTACATCTGTAGCAGTTAGAACTAAATCTTGATTGAATGTTGCTGTTGAAATATCAAATGCACCGGATAAATTGTATTCATATATTTTATTGTTTTGATTTCCTGTGATATACATTTTAGTACCATCATCTTTAAAATCAAGTCCAAAATTATCATTGTCTACAGTTGTGACAAGTGTTTGTGTGAAACTTGCAGTTGATACATCAAAGCCAGTTGTTAGTGCATATTCATGAACATTGCTGTTGCCTACACCAGTAACAAACATCTTTGTACCATTGGTATTAAATTTTACTGCCGTTGGATCTGGACATTCAGTTACTGCATAACTGTCTACAAAAGTAACTGTAGAAGTTAAATCAAATCCAGTTGAAAGAGTATATTCATTTACATCATCACCATTTGTACCAACTATAAACATTTTTGTTCCAGTAGTGTTAAATGTTATGCCTCTAGGTTGATTTTCTTCTGAATTTACACTATAAGTTGCACCTGCTGTAACTGTGCCTTGCGGATTTGTTTGTACCGATATACTAACATTTTCTGTGTAATCTACAGGCATTAATTCTTCTCCCCAACCTTCTTTATCTGGCTGGTCAAAAATATTACCATCATAATCAAATTCAAAGTCTGCTGGCTGGAAGTTAAACATTGAATAATCTTCATCAGTCGGAACATTACTAGAAAATCCGCCGCCACTTAATACAGTATCGCCTGCCCATGTTCTTAAGGTGTGATCTCCATATTTGATAGTTATAGATGTGTTTCTACTTACTTCGTCAATTTCAATGTTTGTCGACTCTCCGTGTGTGTTGCTATCCATACTGCTTAACAGTTTTGTATGGAAAGGTTTTACACTATTAAAAAATTCTTCAACTGGTTCTATTGAAGTTGGCTGATAAAACTTTTTGTTTAGTAACAGAGGACGCTTAACATTTAAACGTGTATAAGTTGTTTTAAAAGCAAAATCGTCTGCTGTATTTTGTAGTAGTGCAGTAAACAACATTTTAAACCATAGCTTATTATATTTTACTTTGTGATGATTAATAAAAATCTCTGTTCTTAATAAGTCAAACAGTTTGCTAATAACATTTTCACTTCCACTATCAAAAGGAACAACGTCAAAGTTTGCTACATCAAATCCGTGTCCAAACTTTCTTTGTAACCAAACTTCTTCACTAAGTTCTATAGTTGCTTTTTCTTTAAACACAAGTTTATCAGCACCATTGATAAAGTGATACATTTCACTTCGAATAATATTATCACCTGAGTGTGTGTTTTTAATTAATACATAACTTCCGTCTACTGGTTCACCTGCATCAACATAGTCCTGCTTTGTATTGTATACTAAATCAGGTACTGTGTTTTCTGGAAATTTATATGTAGTATTACCGTCTGCATCTTTTTCAGTTAGCTTCCAATCTACTAGTGCAATATAATCATTTATATCATAAGTTATAACACCTTCTACAAATGTAGTTGCAAACGCATTTTCCCAGTTGTTTATTTCGTCGACAACATTAACTTCACTTAACAACAAGTTTACAGTATAAACAAAGTTTTGTCTAGCTTCTTCTAACTCTCTATACAAACTTTGTCTAGGTCTAACCTGATGTCCGTACCTATTAAATTTATGTAACTTTAAGTTAGGCACAGGTTGACTTCTGAGAATAGTTATATCATCAATTTGTGTATTGTTATCGAATGAAAAGTCATAAATTCTATGCCAATGACTCATGTCTGTATCTATACTTGGTTTGTTACCTTGATTGTTAGAAACTATACTAATATAATAATTTCCATCGTTATCTTTCACTACTGTATCTGCGGCATAAACTGTAGGAGGTGACCACAAGCTGAAAGTTTTGGTTACACTAAATCTATTGAATCCAGCTAAACTGTCTCTTACTTTAATATGCAGATATTCTGGAATCACGCTTTGGGGATCTCCTTCTGCTAACATAAGCCAATCTTGCATCGGCAGTGCATTAAATCTTCTATCAACATCTAGTTGTACAACTGTATTTTCTGTTACTGCACTGCTAATACCTGATAATAATAAAGTATCGGTACCTGCTGTAGCACACCAACTTAAATTATATCCAGTGGGATCTGCTAACAATTGACTTAGTTGTAGTACATTGTATTGTCTAGCGCCACTGAAGTTAGTTTTATTTTTGACCCAGTAGTAATACACTGTTTCGTTTCTTTTTGTTCTGTTATTGTAATAAGATTCTTCTGTCCAGTTGTAAACTATTTCGCTGTT
>CEOP01041936.1_pt1 | contig 11500 bp, 2 predicted proteins | sample 361301 | NCBI WGS metagenome assembly CEOP01 (sample SAMEA2619548, study PRJEB7988) | marine metagenome | biome: marine biome (ENVO:00000447); feature: deep chlorophyll maximum layer (ENVO:xxxxxxxx); material: "saline water (ENVO:00002010), including plankton (ENVO:xxxxxxxx)" | depth 55 m
AACGCAGAAGCATCTAGAGTTGCCTTACCAGTTGCCTGTTCAACTCTGAAGTACCTACCAACTGCGAAGTTACCATCTTGGTCCGTGGATACGTAGTAAACACGACCTGGACGATCTTCGTCAGTTTCCTGGGAAGGAACATTTGGTGAGTTGGGAAGACCTGGCCAATTAGTATTGGCTTTGTTTCCAGTACCAACGTCTAGGAAATCGTGTGCAGTTAATCTAACTTGCGAATAGCGATAACGAATCTTGAAGTCCTGACCATCGCCAGCAGCAATTACTTTCTCGTCAGCAAATAGTAGTGTGGTGATACCAGTAGTATCAGTAGTTACTGCACTAATGAGGAAGAATTCATTATCAACTTTAACATAATCATTTGCTTCAAAACTGATATTTGATTTAGCAACACGGAGGAACAACTGAGAATTATTTACATCTTCAATTAGTTCGTCAGCAGCAGCATCATTTGATGCAACTTTTGGTTGATAAATTGTTACTGCATCACCTTGTGCGTGGTTTTGTGCAACTGTTCCATCTTGTGCTCTAGCAACTTCAATTTGTTGTGCTCCGGAAATAGATACAACTTTGAATAGTTCTTGATTTACAACAACATATCCAGTTGCAACCATTCCAGCAACACTATCAACACCCATAATATATGGAGATACTTCAGTACCAGTAGAAGTTGAGTTAATCGCACCTGTTAGAGTTGTAGATTCACCGTTAACATTCTCTTTATAATGAGCAATCCCAGTTGTACCATTATGCGTTGATGCAGATGATCCCAGAGCGCCTCTATTGACTGTTAGCGAACCTCTGCCATCTGGAGCAACATAACTTGCATTGGAGATAACATATGAACCGGAATCATTATTAACCCCATTATCCTGCAGTTCAACAGAACCACCTTGGTCCGGACCAGCAGCAAGATCAACTACAGTAAGTACGAAACCTTTCTGACCAGTAACGGCATCAGTATTATTAACAAGAGTTACATATGCAGATGAAAGTTGTCCTGTAATTACTTCACCTTGTACAAAGGTTCCTGTAACTGGGAAGTAGTAAAGGTAACCTGAAGGTGATTGATCGCTGATCAACTCACCAACTGCACCTGAAGTACCACCAACAATTCTTTCGCCTGGTGTATATCCTCCATCTTTAGCACCAGAAGGATTAATTTCTAGACGACCACCTTTGATTTTACCGTCAACGGTAACTTCATTAGCATCAAATCCTCTAGCAATTGCACCATACTTACCATAAGAAGAGTTTCCAGAAACACCACGAATTCTACCGCCTCTTGTAGAGGTGTATGAAATGTGATTATAATACGTGAAGCAAGATACAATCTCAGAAGCAGCAGCTCTCGTGATATAGAAACCAACACCATCATCTAAAATTTGAGTATATGAGTCAAATACCATCGACTTGTTAGATCTAGTCGCAGTATTGTCATATCTTTCGTGTACTCCACCATCAAGAACTACACCAACAGCAGCACCACCGATAGCGGCACAGTTTTGGATATAAGGTGACTTAGTGATTGGAGAGTTAGCATTTAGGCGTAGATATACACCCTTCAGCGTTGCATGGTCAACGTCCTTATCATTTGTTGCATAAGGAATGAATCCAGACATTCCCTCCATAACAATATCTTTAAGGATGGTATGACTACCAATAAAGAACATTGTTGTTTCTTGGTTAACAATGCCAGTAGCAGTAGTGATGCTAAGATATGCATCATAATTTACAGCGGCTTGCATTGACCCAAGATCTAGGGAATTAAATGCAAGATCAGTTAAAGTGCCAATTGCACTTTTAATTGTTGCACATCCACCAGCATCAACCGTAATACTAGTATCTTTCGTTTGAGAGGCAGTAGCAGCAACGCTTTCAACTGTCTCATTATTGATAACTTTCTTCGCATCATTACCGATGTATTGAAGAAGTACTTTATCTTCTGCTAGAACACCAGTAATTGAATCAGTTGATTGTAATAAACCATCAACTACCTCATGAATTTTATTGTTGCCACCTGCTCTTACGTTAAAAGATAGACGATCAACATAATCTTCTAAGTTTGCAACTACTGTTGCTGCGACACCACTTGGAATATTTCCGATATCTCGTGCATACAAACCATAAGCGTTCTCCGCCAAGAAATTCTGGTTTGTCTTGATCAAAGTAGCAGCATCAGCTGAAGAATTTGATAATGTGTTTGTCCACTTATCTGCAGATGTCCAAGTAGAACCGGTCTTTTGCTGAACAGTTAAAGTTCTTGTAGTCGAAACATACTCAAGAATTTCTGCTGTCTTAGATCCACTTTCGTTGGAAACTACATCACCATATTGGAATTCCCCTAAATTTGTCGCAAGAATTAAAGTTTGTGCAGTAGAGTTAAAACCAGATTTTGGTTTGATGATACTATTTCTTAAGTTATCACCAACAATGGAGCAATGAGGAGGAACAAAAATTGGTAGGATTTCTTGATAAACACCTGCTTTAATGTAGATAGTAACAGGATTAGTAGAAGATGGTTTTTCTGAACCTGTCAATGCAGAGATGAAATCACAAGCATATCTTACGGTTGCAAATGCCCTAGAGATACTTCTACCACTGTTGCTATCTGAACCTTCTTTAGCAATGTAGTAAACTTGAGCAGAGGTATTATTTGATTCCCATCTTGGTAGAATTGGAGAACCACCAACTGTTAAAACTTTACCACTTGCTTCGCGAATTTCTGCTGCAGTTGCAGTTGAAACGTTTGCAGGTAGTGCAATTCTGTTAATACCAGAAGCAGATTGGTAGAGTAGGTCACCAGTTTCTTGTAGAACCTGAGCAGCGTCACCACCCTGTGATAGGTAATTCCAGTAATCTGCATTAGTGTCTAGTTCCGGTGCAGTTGCTGCTCCAGTTGTATTAAGAGTAATACAAACATAAGAGTTACCATTTCTGTTAACAACATCACCGAGTTGATAAACTGCTGTGTTGTTCCAAGCACCAGTAAAGTTGAGACCTTCAATAACCAAATCCCAGAATCTGGTGTTTGATGGAACAGGAACATAAGCAGCAGATCCACCAGAAGCGTTTGATGTTAATGCAGTTGCAAATGTAAATCCTGTAGTTGAACAAGTAGCAACACGGAAAGTAGTGTTAAAACCAACAATACTTGCTCCGCTGATAGTTACTTCATCACCAACACCAAATGGTGCTGCAGGTTGAGCGGTTGTAAATACTAGAGTTCCTACTGTTCCATCGGCACTAATTGTGTCGATAGAATAATTTTCCGTAGATGTGGTAACCTTACATGAATAACTATTACCACCGTATTTGACTAGGTTACCTGGTTCATATACTTCAGCGGAAGTATAATCTCCTTGTGGGGAGAAACCTGTACTAAGAACTTTCCAATACGCTTCATCTGTATTGGGAGCAGTGTTTGTTGAATTTTGCTGAGCTATGTAAGTGTAACCACCAAAGGTTACAATATCTCCTTTTTGGTATAGTGTAGATGAGGACCAAGAATTTTCAAAATTTAGACCTTCGGAATAAACTTCAAATTTGGTGAAGTCAAAACTTGCAGGACCAGTATGTGCTGTAGTACAACGATAAACGCTATTGCCATACTTGACAAGATCGTTAAGTGTATACCAATATCCCGTATTGTTATACATTCCGCGATTTCTAAGACCTTCCGTGTGAAGATCCCAGTTAGATAAATCAGCAGAGTAAAAAGATGTCTCCGCTGCTGAAGCGGTATGATTGGTGGTACAGACGTATGCGTTTGCACCGTACTTAACAATATCGTCAATGACATAAGCAGTAGTCGCCGCCCAATCACCGCGCCACTTAAACTTCAGTCTGCCGAGTCTAAAATCTGCCATTTTTTAAATCCTTACTTAGGTCCTTGAGTAGTATGATCATATTCTTTATTTAGCCTTGCGACTAAGTATCCATCATCATCAACAAAATATGTCAAGCGTCTGAAATCAAACCTGAACTGTTGGTATTTATCATCAGTGTCATTTGAATATTGTCTTGCAACATTAGGTGTCGCATCCACATATTCAGATCCTTGGAGGAAATCTTTATATTCCTCACCATCAGTTCTATGAAAATCGTAAACTACGTCTTCTGTTGATCTCGCATTAGTATAATAAAGCATACCGTCTTTATCTCTTCTCAGAGCGTGTACGGTAAAGTCGTTTGAATTGGCAACATTTTGTTCTTGTGTTGCAGTACTTGCACTAAGATATAAACTCATGCCATTATCCTCCAGTAAGTTCCATCCCAAATAAACTGAACATATAGACCAGCTACATCAAGAACAAACGTGGAATCAGTATTTCCAAATTTATTCAGAAACTGTTGCCCACCAGTAGTTGTCAACGTAACATTATTTATAGCCCACGTTGCTTTAAAATCAACTAGTTCCAGCATATCTCCGACATGAGGAACCTTGCCATTTGATTCATATGGCATTTGCAATGATAATGCAGAAGCAGATGTATCGACTAACCATCGTAATCCACATGATAAAGTACCGTTTGTGCTTACAACTTCCCACCTAGCACGTTGAAGTTCAAAACCGCCAACATCTTGACCGTCATGAATAACAGCAGTATTTTTGCTAGTATCAACTGTAATTTCAGCAAGTGCTCCGGTAAATTGAGCGTGCTCGGAAGTTGTGCCTTTTCTAAATTGTACCTGGGTGGTCATTATTAGTACACACTTTTTCTCAAAAGTATTTATCTAATTAGATTACCCAAACATATACGCGAGGTGGTTGGAATAGTTGTACTTGAACAAAACCAGCACCTGTAATTTTAACATTACCAGATGCCTGATATGGAGCACGTGCATATGCTTCATCTCCATTATCAAATCCGAATAGAACTCCGGATCCAGCGAACGCATGAGTTCTAAGGATAGCACCAACGCCATCAACATAAATTTCACCAAGTGGTTGTTCGGAGAATGTGAGGAGAGGATCGCCTGAAGTTCCCTGTAGTGTAAACTCGCCAGGTGTTCCAAGTTCTCTTGCAGTAATTTTTTCTGCAATTCTTTCTCCAACAAACGAGAAGAGCATCTGCTTCTCGTCTGGGTTGAAGGTAATTGCTTCTGCAGATCCGCTGAGTACTGGAATAAATCCAGTTCCGATGAAATCTCTTGCTCTGACAATATGTGCATTTCCAGTAACAAGAATGCTTCCTTTTCCTTCGTGAGCAATCGAAACCCGTACTGAAGAATCTCCAGACAGTTTGATTGTTCCACCTTGACTGATTTCTCTTGCAGCAATCTTTTCTGATTTTCTCGTTCCGATGAACGAGAAGAGCATCTGCTTCTCGTCTGGGTTGAACGATACAGATTCTGCAGCACCGGATAGTTTTCTGAAGGAACCAGTTCCAACATAATTTGCGACAAATTTGTTGATGGAATTTCCAACAATGTCGAACAGTGGTTGATCTGTTGGTGGTGTAAACGTAATAGATTCCGCACCACCAGAGAAAGCAAATAGTGAACCAGAACCAATATGACGTAGTGCTGCTTTGATTCCAGCAACACCAGATACTGCAATCTGTACTTCTGGTTGCTCTGCAAATGTAAGAACAGGATCACCGGAAGTTCCAGATAGAACAATTGTTCCACCCTCGCTTACTTCACTAGAAGTTCTCTTCTCAGAATCTCTAGTTCCGATGAACGAGAAGAGCATCTGCTTCTCGTCTGGGTTGAAGGTAACTGCCTCAGCAGAACCACCGAGATTAAAGATGTTACCAAATCCGATGTTATTAACAACGAAACGATCTGAAACTTCTCCGGTAACAGTAAGAGTTCCAAATCCTCTGTATACAAAGGATTTCGTGAATGATCCAATTCCTGCAACATCAACTTCAATTTGCTTGGTTTCAGCAATACTGAAGGATTCGAGCAGAGTTCCTGTAAACGAGAAGAGCATCTGCTTCTCGTCTGGATTCGCAGTAAAGGATTCTGCTGCACCAGATAGTTTTCTGAAGGAACCAGAACCAATATGTAACAGAGATGCTTTGATTCCAGCAACATCAGATACTGCAATCTGTACTTCTGGTTGCTCTGCGAATGTAAGGATGGGATCGCCAGAGGCACCAGAAAGAGTAATTGTTCCTCCTTCGGTCTGCGAAATAATTCTTGTACTTTCGTTTGCTCTTGTTCCTGTAAACGAGAAGAGCATTTGTCTCTCGTCTGGATTAACCGTGAGAGATTCTGCAGCACCATTAATTGCAAATATGTTGCCGAATCCAACATTATTGGGAACGAACTTATCGCGTACAGTACCTGTAACAACAGGACCACCACTTGATACCCAAGAAGGTTGCCAATCAAATGTCTCGAAGTCGGAAAGTGCTCCTCTACGAACTCTAATTGGAGTATCAATACCAACGTATACTTCGGTATGTTTCTCGCTTGTAATTCCGCTTGTAAACGAGAATAGGAGTTGTTTCTCGTCTGGGTTGACTGTGAGAGATTCTGCAGATCCGGAGAGGGTTTTGAATGAACCAGAACCAACAACGCTTGGTGTATAACGTTGACGTGCTGTGTCGAATACCGATATTTGTACTTCTGGTTGCTCGACAAAAGTAAGAAGTGGAGTTGGTATCTCTCCAGAAATCTTAATTTCTGTTTGACCGATGTATGGTGCCTTAGCAAATGCTTCTTGAAGTTCTCCGGTGAAAGAGAACAGCATTTGTCTCTCGGTTGGATTGACCGTAAGAGATTCTGCTGCACCAGATAGTTTTCTGAAGGAACCGGAACCATTGTGGTTTGGAGTGTAGCTGTTGACGGACTCTCCAGAAACAATAAATGTTCCTGCACCAACATAATCATTTGATACTCTTTCATCCAGAGTACTAAGAGTGAATAGATCACCAGATCCAATTTCAGTTGCTGGAGTAAACGATTCTGCAAGAGTTCCAGTAAAGGAGAATAGCAGTTGCTTCTCAACAGGATTGACGGTAAGAGATTCTGCAGCACCGTTGATAGCAAAAATTTGACCGCTACCATTGTAACGGGGAACTTTCTTGTATCTACCAACGCCAGAAACAAGAAGAGTTCCGCTGCCAACAAATGATTGCTGCCAATCAAATGTCTCGAAGTCGGAAAGTGCTCCCCTGCGAATCTTGAAGAGATATGCAGGACACAGAACACCAGTTTCACCAAGGATATGACCGTAATCGTGCAGACCATCTGGTGGTTCAGATGTCAGATCATAATCATAGAGTTCTGTAGCGGTTCCATCATTAATATCAATTCTATACGTACTATTAACAGAAGCAGTAGTTCCTGGTTCGACCTTAACAATACATGAATTTGTTGTTCCGGTAACTGATCCTTGTATTGTCTCAATTGTAAGACATTCACCTTGTAGGAATCCATAATTATAATCCTGAATATCTTTACAGATACCACCATCATATACATACGTTCTTGCTTCTTCCTTGCTATTAAATCCAAATAGGATTCCAGAACCTTGATATGAATATTGAACTCTAATATCTCCACCACTAAAGGAGAATAGATTTCCTTCTCCAGTATGAGAAAGACGAATTCCGGGATCTCCAGAAGTTCCACGAAGTTTGATCGTTGGAACATCTTCGGGTGGGTTGAATGTTGCAACTTCTGCTGCTCCACCAATGGTTGAAAGATCGCCATCTCCATGATATCCAAGCGTAATAACAACATGCCCAGATCCATTGATATCAAATAGATCTGTTGATTCTTCTGCAATTGCAATAGATTCTGCAGCACCCGAGAATGTTGAGAAGAAACCGGAACCAATCTGAGATTGTGTAAAGTTGATGGATACATTTCCATCAACAAAGATAGTTCCTTGACCAACATTTGCTGGATCAAATGTATCTTTCGCAGCTCCTCGTAATTCAATAGTTCCGTAAATACATCCAGGTAAACCTTCTCTTGGAGTATCGAAGATATGACCATAATCGAGAACGGCATTCTCACGATCACTAATCAGACCATACTCAGCAAATTCTGATGCAATACCATCGAATAGATCTACTTGATATGATCCATTAATAGATGCAGTAGAACCTAGGTCAACTCTTGCTGTACATCCAACTGCTTGACCAGAAACAATTCCATTGATAGATTCCAGTACAGAGCAAGATTGTACTAAACCATAGTCCGGTGTCTCAAATTCAACGATGGAAGAGCAGTTATATGAGTATACTCTTGCTTCTTCTTTGCTATCAAATCCGAATAGAGTTCCCGAACCAACGTAATCATATACTCTACGCTCAACTGCAGTTTGAAGAGTGAATAGATTTCCATCTCCTGCCCATGCTTTCGCAAGAGAATCTTCCGATTTTCCAATAAACGAGAACAGCATCTGCTTCTCGTCTGGGTTGAATGTAGCAGTTTCTGCTGCTCCACCCAGAGATGGAATTGTTCCTGATCCAGGGAATCCGAGGGTAAAGTTAAAGTTTGTGAGAGTTCCATGGATTCTTGCGAGTTGCCCACTACCAGGATGAAGCAAACTAAAGTTGGGAACACTATCGCCTTTAAACGTTCCAATAGTTCCGTAAACTGGAACAGCAACATCTAGAGGAACAGTTGCTACGCCAGTAAGTTTGCTGATGAAACCTTCTGCAATATATGTGGGTTGTAGTTTATATGATGCAGAACCACTAATTGCAATTTCACCATAGGTGCAACCAGGAAGTCCTTGACGTGGAGTGTCAAGAATATGACCATAATCAACTAGAGCATTTGCAGCATCTGTGATGTACTCATAATCAGCAAACTGTGAAGCAATATCCGAGTTGAGAGCAGGTCTATAACTTTGACCGGAAATAATTCTTGCAGATCCATTTTCTTCAACCCTAACTGTTGAAGCATCTGTAGTTCCAGAAATATCTCCAGAAACTGTTTCTGTGAGTAGAGATCTTTCGACAAATCCATAATCGGGAGATTCAAACTCAACAATGGAAGAGCAGTTATATGAGTATACTCTTGCTTCTTCTTTGCTATCAAATCCGAATAGAGTTCCTGAACCAACCCACTCGTAGACAACTTTTTCAACGGCAGTTTGTAGTGCGAAGAGAACACCTTCGCCGGTATGACTGGTTGTACTATTTTCTATACCCTCTCCGATGAAGGAGAAGAGCATCTGCTTCTCTTCTGGATTGAATGATACAGATTCTGATGCTCCACCAAGTGTTGGTAGAGATCCTTCTCCAGTAATTCCAACAACAATTCCGATGTTTCCTTTGCCAAAGAATCTTCCAAGTTCTCCTTCTGCTGGATGTAGAATACTGAAGTTTGGAATTGTAAATCCAACAACTGGACCAATTACACCCTCTCCAAATACAGATACATCGAGTGGAACTCTTGCAACGCCGCTGAGTTTTGAAATGTATCCAAATCCATTGAAGTTTGGAGTAAAACTATTTTGTGATTCTCCCGAAATTTCAATTTCACCATAGATGCAACCAGGAAGTCCTTGACGTGGAGTGTCAAGAATATTACCATAATTAATTACCGCATTTGCTGCGTCTCTTACATATCCATAATCTATGAATTCGTTTGCTATATCCGAATCAAGTGCAATCTTGTATGTTTGTCCGGAAACAACTCGTGCTGTTGTTCCTTCTTCAATCTTATTAGTACAAGCAGATGTATCTCCAGAAATATCACCAGATACAATTTCCGAAGAGGTACATCTCTCAATAAATCCATAATCAGGAGTTTCAAATTCAACAATTGTCTCGCAATTGTATACATAAACTCTGCTTTCTTCGGTATTATTAAATCCGAATAGAGATCCTGAACCTACCCATTCATAAACAACTTTCTCTACAACTGAATTGAATGTGAATAGATTACCACTACCAATCCAGTTAGGAGTGAATGCAATAGTTGCTTCTCCAATTGGAGAGAATAGAATTTGTTTCTCTTCTTTATTGAAGGTTATAGATTCGGCTACTCCACTGAGTGTTGGAATAGTTCCGGATCCATGGAATCCTTGAGTAATAATAACATCAACAGATCCAACAAAATCAAATAAACCATTTCCAGGTTGCAGTAAACTGAAGTTAGTAACTGCATCACCACCAAGTGTTCTGATACTTCCTGTACCATATACAGATACATCCAGAGGAACACTAGCTTCACCAGTAAGTTTACTGATGTATCCTCTACTTGTCCAAGTTGGCAGGAACTTATCTGCCGCACCAATGCTTGGATCAATGTCAAATAAACCAAATGGTGTTAGATCACTACTTACATGAATATGTCCATAATCATGCTGCGGACTTGCAGCAATAGTTATTGAACCAAGGTCCGTGAGTATTCCTGGTTCATTTACACCCAGTGATACTTTATATTCTTGGTTTATTGATGCTGTTGTTCCTAGTTCAATTTGTACTGCACATGCAGTTGAAGAACCCGAAAGAGAACCTGTGACTATTTCTGAAGTATCACAATAACCAATAAATCCATAATCAAAATCACGGAATACTACAATATCAAAATTATTATAAGATTCTGCAATGCTTTCTTTATTATTACTTCTTAACTTAAGTGTACCCGATCCAGCGTAAGAATTTGTAGAGAGTATTCTTGCGTTGTTGAATTCAAATAGTGTTCCTGATGTAATATACGTTCTGGCATATTCTTCTTGTGCAATGCCAGTAATAGAAATATTTCCAGAAGCAGAGACATAATCATATGTCTTTGACTCTTCTGTATTTGAAATTTCAAATAATGAACCAGAACCAGAAAATTTGAGGGAGAATCCAATCTGAGCACTATTGCCAATGGAAGTATTCCCCCCAACAATTGTGGTTGGAGAGAATACAGTATGACTAGAACCGGTAAGTTTAATCTTACCATCAACAAGTTCTGAGTATACTGCTGCGTTAGTTCTATTACTAAAGGAAAATGCGATACCGCTTCCTTCGTATGTACTAGTCGCTTTCCAGGAAGCGGCATTAAGGTATTTAAAGAATCCGAAAGATTCTACATTTGTTACATAGATAACTCTTCCATAATCTTCTAATGTAACGTTATCATCTAAAATACTACCAAAATTTATTGTTGGTAATACTGGAGTTGTTGTATATGTATATGTTAATGATTTTAATCCATAGTGATCCCAATCGTTTCCACTATGGAATGGTTGTATTAACCTAAATTGTGTACCTGCTGTTCTCGCTACAGAAGGAATTGCAATTTCTACAGATTTTAAAGTATTAAATGTAGCGTCATTATACGCTACTACAGTATCAATAGAAGTCCAAGAACTCCCATCATAATACTCTAAGTATAAACTCTCGTTAGTGGTATCTGGATCTTCTCCACCATTGACATCATTACCTCTGATTACTTCAAATGTCAGTGAAGAATTGATATTGTTTGGTAAACTAAACTCTACTGTTCTGGGTGTGGTACTGCTGTTAAATCTAATATGTCTACCAATATTAAATCCACCTGTTGCTCCTGTGCC
>CEOP01241458.1_pt1 | contig 11492 bp, 13 predicted proteins | sample 361301 | NCBI WGS metagenome assembly CEOP01 (sample SAMEA2619548, study PRJEB7988) | marine metagenome | biome: marine biome (ENVO:00000447); feature: deep chlorophyll maximum layer (ENVO:xxxxxxxx); material: "saline water (ENVO:00002010), including plankton (ENVO:xxxxxxxx)" | depth 55 m
GTTGTTTGTACATACATTTGAAGTTCTTGTTCCGCCAGAAAAATATGGTGAAAGTAATCCAGAGTATTATTCTTTAATAAACGGAGAGAGAAATGTAGTCACACAGCTTTGTCTCACAAACCCCGACATGTTTGATGTTTTAGTTAAGGATTTACGAAAAAGAATCAATGAAAATCCAAAAGCAAAGTACTGGTCAGTTAGTCAGAATGATAATGATAAGTATTGTCAATGCGGGCCGTGCACTAAGCTTAATAAAAAATACGGAAATGTGCCAAGTGGCTCTATTGTTTGGTTTACTAATAAAGTTGCAAGAGAATTTCCTGATAAAATTATATCAACACTTGCATATTGGTATACTAGAGTTGCCCCTAAAAATATTGAGATTGAACCTAATGTGAATATTATGCTCTGTAATATCGAAAGCTCCAGAGAAAAGCCTGTATTTGATACAGATCCTGCTTTCACAAAAGACTTACAAGATTGGGGAAAGATGAGTAAGGATATTTTAATTTGGGACTATAACATTCAATTTGCTAATCCAATAAGCCCATTTCCAAATTTGCATACAATAGGCCCTAATATTAAATTCTACAGAGAGAATAATGTTAATGCTTTATTTATGCAAGCGACAGGAAACAAAGCAGAACTTGGTCAACTTCGTTCATACCTTATTTCAAAGTTGATGTGGGATCCAGATGCAGATGATAATGAAATCATCAATGAATTCCTTGGAGGGTATTACGGACCAGCTTCAGAATACATGAGAGAGTATATTGATACAATGAGAGAGGCTTTAACTGAATCACCATTTAGACTATTCATTTTTGGAGATCCAAGAGATGCAATTAACAACTATCTGTCTGCTGAAAAAATAAATCGCTACCATTCTATTTTTGACAAAGCTGAAAAATCAGTTAGTGATAATTCACAGTTACTTAAACGAGTGCAGGACGCCAGGTTGCCTTTACTTATTGCAACGATTCAAATTGCTGGTCAAATTAAACCCGGAGATGATGGAAGTTTTTATGAGATTGACAATTCAGACTTTGTAATACCAAAGCCGGAAATGGAAAACTTGGTTAGAGAGTTTGTAGGTAGAGCGAGAAAAGCAGGTATCGCAAGAATTGGAGAAAGAGCAATAACCTTGGATGATTACAACTACAATTTTGAAAGGATTTTTTCAAAAATGAAAGAAACTCCAAAGTCAAAATCATACAATTGTAATGTTAGCTCTATGAGTATTCCGGAAGGTGGAGTCGAAAACATTAAAAGGTTAACTAATGGAATTTTTGGAGCTTTTGAATCATGGAGATTTCCTTATAAAGACAAAAATTGGGTTGCGTTTAAAGGCGGTCATATGGACCTTGTATTAGACCTAGGTGAAATACAGAATATAAAATCAATTGAAACAGAATTTTTAAATGTTCAAGCCCAAGCAAACTGGCACCAATTGATTCTTCCAAAACATGTCACTTATTCAATTTCAAAAGATGGAATAACTTATGAAAAGCCTGTTAGAGTTGTTAATCCTCATAATCCAAATCCAGCTGAGAATCCTGACATAACAAAGTTGCCTTTTCACCCTTTCAATATTGAGCTTGAAAATAAAGAATGCCGTTATATAAAAATTCATGCGGAAAGCCATATTAAAATGCCAGCTTGGCATATTAATGCTGGACGTCCCGCATTCATTTATGTAGATGAAATAGTTGTAAAATAACTTAGTTGTCTGAACCGTGTAGTTCAAAATATTTTACATCAGCAGTCTTTTTTAATATATCAACATCCCACATAACAAAATTCATTGCTCCATTATTTATTGCATCCGTAAAATAAAATTTCATCATCTCACCATTTCTTTTCCACGTTCCTTTAAGTGGAGTAGAGAATAATGTCCCATCTTCTAAAATGGTTCGTCCTTGACCATCTAAAGTTCCACTAGTTTTTGATGTATTGATAGCAGAAACTTTAAAATTTACAAACACAGATCCATAACCACTAATTTGTCCCTCAAAATTGATATTTGAGTAACCATCTCCAGGACTAATAGAAATTATATCAAGAATTCCACCTCCTTTTACTTGAGATAAATCTTGACTGTAAGTAAAACCTGTTACAAAAAAAGCTATAAGTATTGGTAATAATTTTTTCATATTATTTTTATTAATTAATTTACTACACCTGCATCAAATTTTAGTGTTCTTTCAGCAAAATTTAATTTGCCAACAGCTAATATTATATTTCCATCGTTTATATTATCTAAAGTTATTAATTCAAAAGTTTGCCCTTTTCTTCGCCATATACCCTGAAGGGTTCCTTGCAAAAAGTTCTCACCTTGTTGAGCCCAAACCAAGCCAGTGAATTCTCCACTGTCATCTGTTTCTAATCTATTAGTAAAATTATATGTTAAGTAAACAGCAGAATAATCACCATTTTCATATCCAATAGCAGCACCAGAACAATTAACCGTACTAGTTTCGACGCCAAGTGTAATTGAATCAATATTAAAGTCCGCTTTAAACACATTTGATACATCTACCAAGTCTTGAGAGTAAGAAAATATAGATACAGAAAGTGCTAATAAAATTGTTTTTAAGTATTTCATAATTATATTTTTTAATTAGTATTTTACAATTTTACTAAATTAAAATAATGTAATAAGCTTTTAAAATAACAATTAAGGAAAATTTTCAATTTACATATAACAAGCTATGAGAAATCTTATTATTACAAATTGTTACTTTATATAAATTAGAATTATTTAGATCATCTATCTGCTGATAGAATTCTTTATTTATAAGGCCGTTGACAAAAAAAGGAATTGTATTACTATGACCTACTACTAAAACTTTTGACCCATTATTATCTAAAATAAAACTTTCATAGTCAATTTTTGATGGTGAGTAAATTAAAATATCAATGTTATTTTCCTTAGAAATTGGCGTAACAGTTTGTATTGTTCTATTATAATTTGTGGAATATATTTTATCTAGTTCAATGTTTTTAAAAACTTGAACCCATTTTAAAGCTCTTTTTTTACCTAGGTCGTTTAATTCAGGATTTCTGTTTTTAATATCAGATCGATCTTTTTCAGCATGTCGAATCAAGTAGATTTCAGTACAATCTTGACTTGATATTTCAATAGAGCTTAGAATTAAAAATAATAGAATTAATTGTTTCATGTTAATTATTAAAACCTCTTTCCCAATCACCATAAATTAGATTTGGTATAAGAATAAATTGATCTCCAAATTTTTCCTTTAGATTATTTGAAACCTCCCATCTTTCTTCGTTGCTCTTATCAAAAAAGGCAGAATCAAAATCACCAAGATTATCTCCAATAAACATAATTATATTTTGGTCTGAAATTGATTTTCTTCTTTCATATTTATCACTTGAATTAGTTCTAAGCAGCATTTTTGTAGAGTTATCAAATGGAAAACCTAATTTTATTAAATTTTCTTTTGTAGGCTCATAATTCTCAATTCTTCTATTCGATAAATAGATTATCTCTACACCTTTTGATTCAGCATATGTAAAAAAATCTAATGAACCTGGGATTGCAGTTGCTATTTTTTTATTTACCCAATTGGACCAATTTTCTTGATTAAAAGAGGTTTCTTTTTCTATTAACATTTCATTGTATGGAGTGTTATTAAATATTGTTTCGTCAAGATCAGCAACAATAGCTAATTTTTTTTCATGATCTTTTGATAACTCCATGTCAAGTTTGGTCTTTGCAGCATTATAAGCTTGTAGACACAAGGCCTTATACTCTGCTGAGTTTTTATGCCAGTACATAGAGTGATCTTTTTGGGAGTCCTTATTGGTTGAGCACCCAAATGAAAAGAACAAACATATAATTATAAAGACTCTCACAATCATAAAGTAATGAAATTAATATTTAAGAAAAAACTATTATTTCTGATTTAACTATATTTAATTATTGGACAAGAAAATATTAAATAACTCTTTTGTAATTGGACTCTTTTTTTTAATAATTGGCCTATTAGGTTATCAGGAATTAAAATCATTTTTATTTGGTCTAATTTCATTATTTATTGCATTAATATTTTTTATGGTTTCATTTTTGTACGATAAGAAGTAAACAAAACTTATGAAACCCGCAGTAAAATTATTTACATCATTTTTTATTTTTATAATATCTATGTCTTTATTCTCACAAAAATATGAGACCCATAATTATGAAACATTATTTTCAGATGATTCTTTTGAGGTAAGAATGTATGAACCGGTACTAAAAGCTAAAACTTTTTCAACTGAAGGGTCTAATAACAATTTTGGAAAATTATTTAGATATATATCTGGATACAATCAGAATAATGAAAAAATTGCAATGACAACTCCAGTTTATATGAAGCAAGAAGAAAAGGGTTCAATGATGGAGTTTGTTTTGCCATCGAAATTTAATATGGATAATGTATCAATGCCAAAATCTCAAAATGTTGAAGTCTATTTGGACGAAGGAGGACATTATGCATCCATACAATATGGAGGTTACTCCAACACCAATAAGCGGAATAGGTACAAGAAAGCTTTAATTGAAAAATTAAAAAAACACAATATTGAGTCATTTGGCGATTTTTTTTACTTGTCATACGATAGTCCATACAAGTTTTATGGAAGAAGAAATGAAGTAATTATTTCTGTTAAATATTAATTACATGTTTAGAGTTTTTTTTGTAGGATTAATTTTTATTTGTATTTCTTGCTCAAAAGAATCTAAACTAAAATATGAGTATATAATAAAAAATGAATCGTTTGTAGAAAATTTTGATCTTGAACCAAACTCAGCTTTTGTTAATTTATCGGATGGTTTCACATTTTATACTCAGGACAATAAAGATATAGCCACAATACCAGTTCTTTTAATTCATGGATTTTCTGTTCCTTCATACATATGGGACCCCACATTCACTTTACTTTCAAAAAAAGGATATTGTGTTGTTTCGTTAGATTTATATGGTCGAGGTTTTTCGGAAAATCCTGATATCGCCTATACTGATGAGCTATTCGCTAATCAGGTTATTGAATTGATGAAAAATTTAGACATTGAATCTGCAAAACTTGTTGGCCTTTCCAATGGAGGAAGAGTAATTTCTAAGGTTGCTGAATTAAGACCTGAAATGGTTCATTCCTTAATTTATGTTGCTTCATCTGGATTTAGGTTAATTAATCAGGTAGAGGATAAATCTGTAATTGAAAAAGAAGTAGAAAATTTCATTAAAAATCGTTATCCAACGATTTCAAAAGGACAGATGGATGATTTTAAGTACCCAGAGAACCATGAAGGTTGGGATAAAAAATATGAAGAGTTACTAAAATTTAAGGGTTTTGCAAGAGCATTAATATCTACTGGTAAAAACCACTACACAATGGATAATATTCACAAAAATATTCAAGAAAGTGATATACCTGTTTATACCATTTGGGGTGATAGCGATCAAGTTGTTATTTATGATCAATTTGAAAAAAGAATTGATTCAATACTTCCAAAAAGAAAAGAGTTTTTTATTTTAGAATCAGGACATCTTCCTCACATGGAGAATCCAGAACAGTTTAACAACATTTTATTATCAATATTAAATAAAGATTTTGAAGATTAATTTTATCATTTTTTTGATTGCCTTGCTTCCCTTGAGTAGTTTCTCTCAGGAGAAAGAATTATTTGATTTAATTATTACAGATGAAAATGCTACACCACAACTTTTACCTGAAAGAATGATTTTTACTCAAAGAATTTTTTGGGGTGAAAAAGGGCTTTTACGAAAGACTGGTATATCTCCTTTAAATTTACAAAACAGGGAAAAAGAATTAAAATTAAGAAGAACACTTCTCAAAACTCATCAAATTTTGGGTTATGCAACACTAGGAACTATGATTGCTCAGGGAATACTTGGTGGTAAATTGTACAATGGAGACTACAGTCTTTATAAGACACATAAAACCATGGGAAAAGTTGTTAATGCTGGCTATTTTACTGGCGCAGCTTTATCTTTATTTTCACCACCACCTCTTACAAATAAAAAGACAAAAGGCTTTAGCTCAATTAAAGCACATAAGTTTTTAGCAAGTATTCATTTTACAGCTATGGTTTTGACTAATGTAGTGGCTGATGATAATAAAAAAGCACATAAGGCAGCAGCTTATACAGCTTTTGGTAGTTATGCAGCTGCAGTAATTGTATTTAAATTTTAATTATGAGAAAATTCATCCTATTATTCTTTTTTCTGAATTTTTCTTTCAGTCAGACGACATTAATGCTTGACAAAGGAGAGTCTAATATTAAATATAGTGCTAAACATGTCTTACATGCTTGGGAAGGAGTAAATAATGATGTTTCAGGAGTTGTTGTTTATGATGAAGGTATATCCAAAATTGCTCTAGCTGCAAAGGTGATTGATTTTGATAGCGGTAACTCAGGTCGAGATTCACACTCGCTAGAGGTATTAGAAGCTTTAAAATTCCCAAATATTAAATTTTATTCTGAGGATATAAATTCTGAAGGAAATGCAATTATATTTAATGGTGAAATTGAATTTCATGGTGAAAAGAGACCAATTACAGTTTTGGGGTCTATTGATAATAGCAATAAAAAAATAAAAATTGATGGAAAGTTTCAAATTATTCCATCAGAATTTCTAATAACACTCCCGTCCTTCATGTTAATTGAAATGGAAGATTACTTAGATATATCTTTTTCCCTTTATTTTAATAAATAATTAAAGTGAGCAACAGCTAAAATAGAACCTGCAATTGGTGCTGTTAGATAATACCAAGTAAAGTGTTGTGATATTCCATCTCCTGTAATTAAATCGATCAAAGATGGGCCAATGGAAACGGCAGGATTAAAAACGCCACCAGTAAGTGGACCTACACAGTATGCCCCAGTCATTACAGTAAGACCAATAGCCAAACCATAAAATGAATTCCCTTCCAAATTAGGGTGAGTGGCAACATTAAGAATAACGAACACTAGTAAATATGTAAACATTAGCTCAGCAAGGAGTATTATAGCAACGGACTCTTGAAGATCAGGTTGTACTATCATGTTTGAGGACATAATTGAAACAATATATGCAGCTAAACTAGCTCCTAATAATTGACTTGAAACATATTTAATAAAGCCATTAATAGTTATTTCTTTTCTTAATAACATTGCCAGAGAAACTGCAGGATTATAATGAGCACCAGAAATGTGAGCTCCCATATATACAAGGACAGTTAGACCAAATCCAATTGCTAATGGATTTTTTGAAAGGCCAATTATTAAAACCAAGAAAAAAGTTCCAATAAGCTCAGTTAAATATTTTTTCATAATACTTTAAAATTATTAAAAAGAAGTGTTTATAGAAAATGAAACCCCCTTAAATGCAGGAACATATCTGCAAATACCTCCATAACACAGTAGACCCCCTCTTTGTTTGCCATATGAAATTGAAAATCTAGATGAATTTTTACTGTATGATGTACCAAATGAATAATAGTTTGGCTTTTGATCTTCAATATTTTGGTAGTTTACCATGTTATTAAAATAAGCAGAAAAATTAAAATTAAAATTATACTCAAGACCATATCCATACCAGTTTTTCATATCATCTTTGTTAAATAAGTGTTGAATTTCAAATCTAACAGATTTTTTATCTTTTAACTTGATAGTATTATCTACAACTATAATTTGCGAATTGATTTCTCCAATTTTTTCTTGAACATACCTCTTATTATAATATTTGTTAACAAAAAGCAAAATATTACTGAACTTTTCAGACCATTTTTTTCTTAACTCTATACTTTGTTCAGAAAAATATTTTTGGCCAAAGCCTAAAAAATCAGTATTGTAATTAAGTGGATTATAGCTGTAGTCACCATCAAGATTATACCATGAGCTTAGATTTAATGACAGGTTAGCCCCATGTTTACCACCTATAAAAGACCCTTTTTTAACATTATAATATAAGTCTACTTGAAATCCAATCTCTCCAGCTTTCATTAAGCTTGGATCAGGAAAAGAAACATATGGTTGTGATTCATATATATTTATGTTAGTTAATGAATAGTCATGTTGTTTAGTTAGAGCTGGTAAATAGTTAATTGTAGTTTCACCGAACAACTCACCTTGCTCAAACCGGTCACTAAAAAAACCCATATTTTCAAGTCTTCTAAATGTAAAATCAAAACCAAATCCCGACTTCGCAATCCCAAAATTCAAAGTGTGCGCACTTCCCTTCTTTACAAAATCATTTAATATTAAACCAAACTGAGCAATACCATCCTTAGTTTTATGAATTTGTTCATATCCTATATAGAAATCATTTTTTTCATAATCTATTCTAGCAGAAAAAAGATTAGTCAGGTCGTTAAAGTCATAGCCTACTGGAGGATAAATAGCAGGGACAGCAAGATTTTCAAATCGTCCAACATAACTTAATCCTAATGTCAAGTTTTGATAAATTTGATCGCTGCTCAAAACAGTAATTTCTGAATCCAACCCAATAACTTTTCCAACACTTATTTGACTTCCTTTTTTTTGAAAACCACCTACAAATTTTAGGCTAATATTTTCATTTTCATAAGTAGAGCGTAAACCCCAAATAGAATTATTAATTCCTAACTGTCTATCCTCCCAAGTTCTTAAAATAAGTCCACTGCCAAATTGTTCATAAATTGAGCCAATAGTCAAGCCAAATCCTTTCTTAGTGTAATTTATATTTAAGGTTGATAGGTGAGTTTTTTCAAAGCTATCAGAATAGCTTTGCAGCCTCATTGGAGAATAGGATTCAACTTGAGCCTCAAAACTCCAATCAGAGTTAAAAATATATTTTAAATTCAAATAGTTGTTTGAAGCAAATTGTTCATCGTATTTTTCATTTTCGTTATCTTGATAATAAACCCCGTTTGATTCAAAAGATCCATAAAAACTTCTCCCTTCCTGAGAAAAACCTTTAGTAATCATCACTAATGATACCATAATCAACAAAAAATTCTTTAACATTATTTTTGTTTGTAATTAGAAATTACTTTTAATAAATCCTTTTCTTCACCTGGGGAATAACCAATTCTTCTGTGAATTATTTTCGACCCATAAGCTATTATTGTGTGTGGAATTCCCGAAATATTTAAAGACCTTTTAAAGTTCTGATTAGTATCTAGATAAACATCAAACACCCAGTTTTTACCGCTTACCATTGGCCTAACTCTTTTTTTACTTCTAGCATCATCGGTCGAAATAGCAAGTACTTTTATATTGTAGTTTTTATTCCATGAATCATAGAGTTCATTAATTGCATCCAATTCATTAATACATGGAATACACCATGTTGCCCAGAAAGAAATTATTGAAAACCCTTCGTCATTTAAAATTTCAGACGATTCAATAGATTTTCCTGAAATTGTTTTAAAAGTTGTGTTAGGTATATTTTCTTGTGCATTAACACTATAAATAAAAAGGAAGATTACAGAGGAAAACAGTATTTTTTTATACATTATCAATGCAAATTTAATATCAATTTATTAATTTAGGAGACCCTTGAAGATTTTATTTAATAAAATATTTTTTATTTCGCTACTCTTTTTAGTCAGTTGTAGCAAGTCTGATGAGCAATCTAACCAGGTTGACATTACTCCATCCATTAATAATATAGAACTTTTTGTTTCATCAGGTGAGGTAGTTATTGGAACAACTGTTTTGTTTACTGCTTTTGATAATACAGGAAAAAACCGAACGAGTGAAGCTACCTTCTATGTAAATGATGCTGAAATATCTAGCAGCTCTCACACATTCAGTGACATTGGTGAATATGAGATTCATGCAAAAGTCCAAAATATTAAAAGTCAAACGGAGGAAATAATTGTTAATCCAACTCCAATTGAATACAAACAATATGTATTAGTTGAAGATTACACTGGGACTTGGTGCGGGTATTGCACAAGAGTGTCTTATGCTATTGAACAAGTAGAAAAAGAAACTGATGATGCAATAATAATTGCTATTCACCAAGGTGATGAAATGGCATTTGGTCTGGTAAACTCGATGATGAACACTTTTGGAGTCACAGGTTTCCCAACAGCACTTATCGACAGAACATCAAGATGGGCTGTACCGGAACCAAATAATATAACTCAAGTTACAGGAAAGCTAACAAATAAAGCTTATGCCGCACTAGCGATAGATTCTTCTTTAGATGGAGATATGCTTACAATAAAAGTAAAACTTAAGTTGGGTTATAATTACAAAGCGCTAAAGCTTGGTCTTTACATTCTTGAAGATGGAATTAAGTATGATCAAAAAAATTGGACATCATATTATGTAGGGGATCCACTTAAGGATTTTGAGCATAATCATGTTTTGAGAAAGGCTGTAACTGGTGTTCTTGGAGATCAAATTCCCTCTGATAAATTAGGCCACGATAAGGAATATGAAAAAGAATATCAGTATGTAATACCTAGCGAATTCAACAAAGATAAAATTAAGATGGTTGCTTTTGTTACTGAAGCCAGTAAAAAAGAAACCATAAACGTAAGATCTTCTAAAATTGGGGAGACCCAGACATTCGAAAAATAATTAAATGAAAAAAGTTATTGACCTCCATGGTTTTAGTCATGATGAGTCATTAGTTAAAGTAGAGGAGTATCTGCTTATAAATTCTTTTAACAATGATTTAGAATTGGAATTGATTACTGGTAAATCACCAAAGCTGCAAGATAAAATAATCAAACAGATTTTAAACAAGCATGATTTTAATTACTATATTCCAAAGTATAATACAGGTGTGATGTATATTACAGATAACAGAATAAATTAAATTATATTAAATGAAGAAATTATTTTTTATCGCTTTTCTAGCTTTTTTTTCAAATTTAAAAGCTCAAAATCAGAACAACATAGTTGAAGATATTATAAATGAAGTCAATAATAATTCTCAATTAGAAAATTTAGCCCATGAATTATTTGATGTGATTGGTCCAAGACTTGTTGGAACACCCCAAATGAAAAATGCTCATGATTGGGCTGTAAATAAATATACAGATTGGGGAATCAAATCATATAATCACCAGTGGGGTATATGGCGAGGTTGGGAGAGAGGAATTACTCACATAGACATGTTGGAACCCAGATTAAGAACATTGAATGGAAGACAACTAGCATGGAGCCCCTCTACGTCAAAAAAAGGAATAACTGCTGAAGTGACAAAAGTTCCAGAAATTAATAGCAAAGAAGATTTTGAGCAGTGGTTGAAAACAATTAAAGGAAAATTTGTCATGGTAAGCCAAAATCAAATCACTGGTAGGCCTGATTATCAATGGGAAGAATATGCAACACCTGAATCTTTCGAAAAATTAAAGGAAGATAGAGCTGCAATGTCAGAAAAATGGTTCTCAAATGTCAGAAAAACTGGTTATGGATATAGAGATATAAATAAAGCTTTTGAAGATGCTGGGGCAGTTGGATTAATATCAAGTAATTGGTCTAG
>CEOP01059705.1_pt1 | contig 11481 bp, 13 predicted proteins | sample 361301 | NCBI WGS metagenome assembly CEOP01 (sample SAMEA2619548, study PRJEB7988) | marine metagenome | biome: marine biome (ENVO:00000447); feature: deep chlorophyll maximum layer (ENVO:xxxxxxxx); material: "saline water (ENVO:00002010), including plankton (ENVO:xxxxxxxx)" | depth 55 m
AAAAATGATTGGGGTGGAACCTATCAAGAGACAGGAGAGTTGTTACCTGCAGGATCATATTATTATCTTGTTGAGGTACGAGAAACAGGAAAGATTAAAAAGGGATGGTTGTATTTGACTTATTAAACTAATCCACTAAAGTCTTTTATTTTTCCAACGCGATTGTATTCAAGATTTTCCTCTTTTGTACCTGTATAACCACTAACAAAAACGAAATCAAATTTATATTCACTGGCTGTAAAATTATCGTATCTACTATCTCCAAAGAAAATAGTCTGTTTTTCAAGTTGTAATTCTTTTAAGTGCTGGATTTTTGATTTTGGTCCTCCCCCCAGATAGAAAATGTATTTATTTAATTTTTTCTTTTTAACTAAATTTTTCACTTCCTCTTCGTCAGCACCTGTTAGAACAAAAATCTTTTTTGACTTATAAAATTTTATAATAAATTCTTCAACTCCTTTTACAAGATTGCAATTATGAAGAGTAGAAAGGTTTAATGTATAGTACTGCTTTAATACTTTTTTTAAGATAAGTTCATCTTTAATAAATTTACCAAGTAAAATATTTCTTGAAATACCTGGATTTTTGGAAAAATAGTCAAAAGTAAGATTAGATAATTCTTGATTTAGGTTTTCATCTAAAACAAGTTTCATATTTAATTTTCTCTCTTTATTCGCGTCTAGTATTACACCGTCAAAGTCTAAAACTATATTTTTATATTTTGATACATTTATCATTAGAGAGTAAATAAAAATATAAACTTCTTTTTAAATGGAATCTTTGCTTTTTTCTCTTTCCAAAGGGTAGTAAAGTAATTCATGGCTAATTATTCCATTGCAAATATTTACATAATAAAGATTGCTATTATTATTGTCCTCTATTTGATTATAAAAATTACTTTTAATTAGCACATTGGTTGTTCCTGGAATAGTGTTACTATGTCCTACGATTAGAATATTCTTTCCTTTGTTTTCTTTCAAGAAGGTTTCGTAGCTTATATCTTCTGGGTTATATAAGTCAATTTTTATTTTTTTTTCCTCCGAAGTAGGAATAGCAGTTGATATTGTTCTCTTGTAGTTTGTTGACAGAATTTTATCGAGCTTAATATTTTTAAATATTTCAGACCACTTCTTTGCCCTTAAAATTCCTATTTCATTTAACAGTGGGTCCTTTTCATTTTGGTCGATTCTAATTTTCTCTGAATGCCTGATAAGATAAATGCTTGTGCATTTATTGTTGTTTAATGTGTTGCAGGAATATATAAAGCTCAAGATTAAAATGAGCTTTGGTATGTGTTTTATATTTATGATTTCGTAACACTTAAGGTTGAACCCATCAAATTTGTTTCATAACATTCTAAAACATCATCGGTTGTTCCAGGTGTTGTACAATCGGATGGATACGAATTACTGTGGCTAGAACAAACAAATCTTTCTTGGTTATTGTTATATGACCAAGCATTTCTTGAACCAGCGTGTGGACAACTGTTTGTAAATGCTCTGTAAGAGGTATCACTGAGTTTTAAAAGTAACATATTCTGTTGAGTAAAATTCATCCAGCCTCTAGATTGAAGTATACTAAATGAAGGATCATCTAAATCAATGGAAACAACGTTACCTGTCACAGTCACTCCTGTTATAACTGTATCTGAACTTCCACTGTAACTGTCATCATCGCCTTTTGAACAAGCTTCAATCAAGCTTACACCAAACATTGCAAGGGCTACAGTTGGACACACATTTTCTAAAAACTCTCTTCTTTTATATTTACTTTTCATAATAATTTAAGTTAATTATTGTGTTTCGGTTTTTAATAGTTCTCTTATTATATCACATTCTTCGTCGGTCCACTCAATATAATCAACTCCTGTAAAAAAATCTTCAACTTCTCTTTGAAATAAAGTATATTCTACAGAACGGACATTGGGAGCCATTAACCCTCCTCCATCGTGAGATGCGTTAAATACATCATGTCCAAACTCATGGTACATTAGAAAAAGTTGCTCTCCCAAAGTCAAATTTCGAAAAACAGTTTCATCAACCTGTATTTTAACATAATCATGACAAGACCCCAACGCACGAGCTGCTGTTCCACCAGCTAAATCTGCTTCTGAAATAAATTCAACATCGGTAATATTTGACAAATCTTTACCGTAAAGAGCAGCTGACTCAACAAAAATATCCCAAAAAGTTGGAAGATTTTTTGGATTTGCTTTGCTATAAATTGGATCATTATCGTAGTCAGGTACTGTATTCTCTTCTTGCAAATAGCCTTTTAAATCGCCATCATCGTCACCACCAGAACAATTGGTAAAAAGGGTCAAGACCAAAAATATTTTTATTAAGGAAGTAGATAAATCTCTTATCATTTTTGTAAATGTAAACAAAATAAAAAAAAGCATCCCGAAGAGAGGATGCTTGTTTAGATAGTACTATAGGGTAATCAAATAGCTCCTTTCACTGTTTTGATTATTCTTCCTGCAATTTTATAAGGATCACCGTTTGAGGCAGGTCTTCTGTCTTCCAACCAACCTTTCCATCCGTTTTCAACAGTCATAATAGGAATTCGAATTGAAGCACCTCTATCGGAAACACCAAAACTGAACTCATTTATAGATTGAGTTTCGTGCTCTCCTGTAAGACGCTGGTCGTTATCAGCTCCGTAGACATCAATATGTTCTTTTACAACCGGTCTGAATGCTTCACATATTTTTTCATAGGTTTTCTTATCACCGCATGTTCTTAAAACGGTATTAGAAAAATTTGCATGCATTCCTGAGCCATTCCAATCAGTTGCACCAAGAGGCTTTGGATGATATTCTATTCCTAGACCGTAACTTTCGGCTGTTCTTTCAAGTAAGTATCTTGCAACCCACATTTCATCACCTGCTTGTTTTGCTCCTTTCGCAAAAGTTTGGAATTCCCACTGCCCAGCAGCGACTTCTGCATTAGTTCCTTCAACATTAATTCCTGCTTCTAGACAGATATCAAGATGCTCATCCATTACATCTCTTCCAAAAGTATTTTTTCCTCCAACAGAACAATAAAATTGCCCTTGTGGCGTCTGATCTTTAGGAAATCCGAGTGGAAGATTAGTTTCAGGATCCCACAAGAAATATTCTTGTTCAAAACCAAACCAAAAATCGTTGTCATCATCATTGATGGTTGCTCTACCATTCGATTCGTGGGGGCTTCCGTCAGCATTTAGTACTTCAGTCATGACTAAATAAGCATTTTTTCTAACTGGGTCGGGATAAACGGCAACAGGTTTAAGAAGACAATCAGAAGAACCTCCCTCAGCTTGTTGAGTGGAACTTCCGTCAAATGACCACATTGGGCAGTCTGCTAATTTTCCTCCAAATTTATCAACTATTTTTGTTTTACTTCTCAGGTTAGCAGTAGGTTTATAACCATCCAACCATATATATTCTAATTTTGTTTTACTCATAAGTTTAATTTTTTAATCTCTAAATGTATAATTTTGACACCCAAGTTGCTGCTAATAACGACTATAGATATCAACATGATTAATTATTTACGAATCTTTTAAAAATTGGAGATAATTATTAAAATTATATTAACGATTAAGATTAAATTTTGTTTTTATGCTAAAAAAAAAATTAAAAAAAATGCCATACTTTTAGACAAAAGTCTGATAAATATAAAATGATAAAAAGCAGATATGAATCTAGAGGTGTTTCAGCTGATAAAACCGATGTCCATGATTCTATAAAAAAAATTGATAAAGGTATATTTCCCAGTGCATTTTGTAAAGTTGTTCCTGACTATCTATCAAATAGCAAGGATCATTGCCTTGTAATGCATTCAGATGGTGCGGGTACAAAATCTTCACTGGCTTATGCTTATTGGAAAGAAACAGGGAGCTTGGATGTTTGGAAAGGAATTGCCCAAGACGCTTTAGTCATGAACATTGATGATCTTTTGTGTGTCGGAGCTACCGATAATATAATGTATTCCTCAACAATTGGCAGAAATAAAAAACTAATATCTGGTGATGTGATCTCATCTATTATAAATGGGACTGAGCAGCTAATAAAAGAATTTAAAGAATATGGAGTCAATATTTATAGTACAGGAGGAGAAACTGCCGATGTTGGAGACCTTGTAAAAACAATTATTGTTGACTCAACTGTGGTTGCAAGATTAAAAAAATCTGAAATAATTGACAACGCAAATATTTGCGATGGTAATGTCATTGTTGGTTTAGCTTCATTTGGAAAAAGTATTTATGAAAATAAATACAATAGTGGTATTGGCAGTAATGGTTTAACTTCAGCCAGACATGACGTTTTTGATTCCTCCATTGGAAAAAAATTTCCCGAAACTTATGATAATAACATTTCTAAAAACCTAATATATTCTGGCAGTAAAAAACTACTAGATAAAATAGATGGTCTTCCTTTAGATATAGGAAATTTAGTTTTATCTCCAACTAGAACATATTCCCCTGTTGTAAAAAAGATTTTTTCTGAAATTGATAGATCTAAAATCAACGGAATGGTTCATTGTACGGGTGGTGGTCAAACTAAAATCTTACACTTTATTGATAAACTCCACGTCATAAAGGATAATTTGTTTCCTATTCCTCCTTTATTTAAATTAATTCAAAATGAGTCAATAAGCGATTGGAAAGAAATGTACAAAGTTTTTAATATGGGCCACAGATTAGAAATATATACTGATAAGTATTATGCAAATGAAATAATTGAAATTTCAAAATCTTTTAATATTGATGCTCAAATCATAGGGAGGGTTGAAAGTTCAAATCATAAAAAACTCACAGTAAAAAGTTCTGTAGGTCAATTTATATATAACCATTAAAATTAGTAATTAAAAGTGCATATAAAAGCTACATTTTTTATGTTTTTCATTTTTTCTATCGTTTACGGTCAAGAAAATAAGACTCTTTTAAATTCTCTTTTTGATGAAAAAGATGTCAAAGAGAATGAAAAATTATTACCAGAAAGAATGGTCTTTACTCAATCTATTTTGTGGGGTGAAAAAGGAATATTTAGAAAAACTGGAATATCAAGGCTCAACAAAGAACAAAGAACAAAAGAATTAAAAATCAGAAAAGTAATGCTAAAATCACACCAAATAATAGGTTACTTAACCCTTGCAGGGATGATTGCCCAAGGTATATTAGGGGGTAAACTTTACAACAACTGGGAAAGAGATCTTTACAATACCCATAAAACAGTAGGTAATATTGTTACAGCTTCTTATTTTACTGGAGCGGGTTTATCTTTATTTGCACCACCTCCTTTGGTGAACAAAAAAGTCGAAGGATTTAATTCTATTAAAGCTCACAAGATATTAGCAACCATTCACTTCTCAGGTATGGTTGCCACAAATTATTTTTCAAAAAAAAACACAGATTTTCACAAATATTCAGCCTATACAACTTTTGCCAGCTATTTTGCTGCTGTTGTGGTTTTTAAATTCAAATAAATGACTAGATACCTTTTATTTTTCCCTTTTTTTTTCATTACAAATCAATTTTTTTCCCAGTCTATCAAATGGTCTTTAGATATTAAGGACTCATTTATAAGTTATGACGGAAAACATTTCCTCCACAGTTGGTCAGGTAAAAACGAAAAGATTAGAGGTGTTATTATAGAAAACATTGAAGAAGAGAATTTTGAACAAATAGCTATAGCAATGTTTGTAAAGGATTTTGATAGTGGAAATGGAAATAGAGATTCAAATATGATGGAAATTTTGGAGGTTATCAACTTTCCTAAAATTGAATATTACTCTAATAAAATTTCTCTAGATAAAGATGAAATTTCATTTTCAGGTAACCTAAATTTCCATGGGATTTCAACAGATTTAAATATAAATTCTGAAATAAAAAAAACAAACAAAAAATTAATTTTAAGTGGAGAATTTAATGTCTCACTTGTGGATCACGATGTTAAATTGCCAACTTTTATGTTAAGAAGTATTGAAAAAGAAGTTTTGATTAAATATCAATTACTTTTCAATAGAAGTGATAATTAGAATTAATAAGTAAATTTGCATTTATAAAATCTAAATTAAATGCTCGATAAATTCGCTGTAATTAAAAACAGATTTAAGGAAGTTTCGGAGCTTATTTCAAGCCCAGATATTGTTTCCGATAGAAAAAAATATATTGACTTAAGTAAAGAATATAAAGAGTTAAATAAACTAATTGAAAAGTTTAAGATTTATGAAACAACTCTTTCAAATGAGTCAGAGGCGCTAGATTTAATAAAAGATGAATCAGATCCTGAAATTCAGGATATGGCCAAGAAGCAACTTGAAGAATCCCGTAATATAATACCAAAGCTAGAAGATGAATTAAAAGTTCTTCTTATACCTAAAGATCCCGATGATTCTAAAAATGTTGTAGTTGAAATAAGAGCTGGTACTGGTGGAGACGAGGCCAGCATTTTTGCAGGGGATTTATTTAGAATGTATACTAAATATTGTTTAGATAGAGGATGGACCGCTAGCACTGTTGACATAAGTGAAGGTACAGCTGGAGGATTTAAGGAGATTATATTTGAAATTGCTGGTGAGGATGTTTATAGTTTTTTGAAATTTGAATCTGGTGTTCATAGAGTTCAACGTGTTCCTCAGACTGAGACTCAAGGTAGAGTTCATACCTCAGCCGCAACAGTAATGGTACTTCCCGAAGCGGAGGAGTTTGATATACAAATAGACATGAATGAAGTTAGAGTTGATTACTTCTGTTCCTCTGGACCTGGAGGACAATCGGTAAACACAACATATTCCGCAGTTCGATTAACCCATGAACCTACAGGCATAATAGCCCAATGTCAAGATCAAAAATCACAGCACAAGAACAAAGAAAAGGCACTTAAAGTTTTAAGATCAAGACTTTACGAATTAGAACTTTCTAAAAAAATGGAAGCTGATTCTGAAAAAAGAAATAGTCTTGTTTCATCAGGTGATAGATCAGCTAAAATCAGAACATACAACTATCCACAAGGAAGAGTAACAGATCACAGAATAGGTCTTACTCTATATGATTTACAAAATATAGTAAATGGTGGAATAGATAAACTTATTGAGGAATTAAAACTATACCAAAATACTGAAAAACTTAAAAAAGCCGGAGAGGTTTTTAAAACATGAAACTAAGTAGTCTAATTGAGCAAATCAAATTAAAAAAATCATACTTATGTGTTGGTATAGACCCCGATTTAGACAAGGTTCCAGTACATATTAGAAATCAAAAAGATCCCATATACACTTTCTCAAAATCAATAATTGACTCTACTGTAAAATTCGCAGTTGCATTTAAATTCAATATTGCTTTTTTTGAAGCTTATGGTATTGACGGTTTAGTTTCACTGGAGAGGCTCATTAAATATGTTAATAAGCAATATCCCGATATTTTTACCATTGCCGATGCCAAAAGGGGAGACATAGGAAATTCTTCAAATAGATATGCCAAAGCATTTTTTGAAAAATTTGGTTTTGATTCAATTACTGTTTCTCCTTACATGGGTAGAGATTCTATTGAACCTTTTTTGACTTTTAAAGATCGACACACAATTATATTAGCACTTACCTCAAATTCTGGAGCTGAGGATTTTCAATTTATATCATCAGAAGGTAAAAAAGTTTATGAACACGTAATAGTTGAATCTAAAAAATGGAACGGTAATAAAAATATTATGTATGTCGTGGGCGCAACTAAAGCTAGTTATATAGAAGAGATTAGAAAATTAACACCTGACGCTTTCCTTCTTATACCAGGGGTAGGCTCACAAGGGGGAAGTCTAAAAGAAGTTTCACTTTTTGGGATGAATAAGAATATTGGAATTTTAGTTAACTCTTCAAGATCTATTATTTATGCATCAAAAAAAGAAGATTTTGCGGATAGAGCTGGTTTTCAAGCAAGGAAGCTTCAAAGTGAAATGGAATTGATTCTAAAAGAAAAAAGTATTATATAAAAAAAACCCCTCCAACATATAAAATTTTTAGGAGGGGATTAATTTTAAATTAAAATCTCTAATTATAATAACCTTTTAAAAGAGTAATTAAATTTAATTTTTATTGGTGCTAAAGTCAGCGTAGGCGTCCATTGAGTGTTCAGAAATATCTAAACCTTTAAGTTCCTCTTCTTCACTAACTCTAATACCAACTAATGCTCTTATAGCTAATATAATAACACTTGCACAGACCACACTAAATACTCCAACAACTCCAACACCAATTAACTGATTTATAAATTGGTCTACACTGGCCATTGCACCAAAAATACCAACGGCTAATGTTCCCCATATTCCACATATTAAATGAACAGCAACTGCACCAACAGGATCGTCTAATTTAAGTTTGTCTATTAGAGATACCCCGAGTGGGAGTATTATACCGGCGATAATTCCAATTAAAGCTGCATCTGTTGGACTCATTTGATCCGCCCCGGCAGTAATACCAACTAACCCTCCTAAGACTCCGTTCATAAACATAGTTAAATCATATGTTTTGTAGAGTATATTTGAAAAAATGGCAGCAGAAACACCGCCTGCAGCTGCAGCAATACAAGTTGTAACTAGGGTAAGAGATGTTAATTCGGGATCTGCTGAAAGAACAGAACCACCATTGAATCCAAACCATCCGAGCCAAAGAATTAAAACTCCTGCGGCTGAAAGTGGAAGATTGTGACCAGGAATAGCTCTAGGTTTACCATCTTCATCAAATTTACCAATTCTGGCACCTAAAAAATAAATTACAACAAGTGCACCCCATCCACCGACAGAATGAACAAGAGTTGAACCGGCAAAATCATAAAATCCAAGGGCATCTAAAAATCCACCTCCCCACTTCCAAGATCCTATAATTGGGTAAACTAATCCAACATATAAAATAGTAAATATCATAAATGCATTTAGTTTTATCCTTTCTGCTACTGCACCTGAAACAATCGTAGCTGCAGTGGCTGCAAACATCCCTTGAAAGAGGAAGTCTGTCCACCAAGTATATCCACCATCGGCGTATCCAGGTGTCATACCACCTTCGGGAGCACCTATTCCAAAACCTGCAAATTTAAAAAAACCTGCAGAACCTTCTTCAAATCCCGGATACATCAGATTGAAACCACCTATCATATACAATAGAAGACCAATTGTGATTACAAAAAAGTTTTTAAATAAGATGTTTACTGTATTTTTTTGTCTCGTTAGTCCAATTTCTAGAAAAGAGAAACCTAAGTGCATAAAAAAGACTAAACCTGTACAGATCATCATCCATACATTATTTGCTGTAAATAAAGCTGTATTTTCCATTTTTTTTAATTTAAAGTTTTACCACCATGTTCCCCAGTCCTAATTCTGATTGCATCTTCAATTGGAAGAACAAATATTTTACCATCTCCAATTTTATCTGTAGCTCCAGATTTCACAATTGCATTAATGGTTTTCTCTACATAATCGTCATTTACAACGATAGACAAAAAACGTCTTTGAATGTCAGAGGTTGAGTAACTTATTCCCCTATATACTTGACCTTGTTTTTCATTTCCTATCCCAGTTACATCCCAGTAGCTAAAAAAATTTACATCTACTTGATGAAGGGCGTCTCTTACTTGAGAAAATTTTGATTTTCTAATAATTGCTTCAATTTTTTTCATATAATTTATTTATGGTTGAAACTAATATTATTGCATGATATTTCAATATTTTGGTTTAATAAAATATTAACTAAACCAAAGATTATTGTTAATAAATTATAAGTTTTCCTTAAAATTATTTAATATAAAACCCCCCCAAAGCAAAACAAAATGAATGCGAAGGAGGGGAAACCAAACAATTAATCAAACACTAAAATGCATAGATAGCCGCAAGAACAAATGAGGCTAAATTATCTGTTGTTCCAGTTAAAGATTTTTGATAGAATTCAGCAGAGCCAGAGTCAACTCTAAATTCAGGTTTTATTGTTAAATTACCAGATGTGAAACTCCCAGTGATTGTGAAAGAAGTGTTGTCTTGATCAGTACCACCTACATCATCTAAGATTCCCGTATCATCATTAAATATTTCTCCTCTTAAACCTAGAGTAAAAGAATCACTTAAGGCCAATTGTGGATATAGTGCCGCACCAGAAAATTTACCAACACCATCTATGTCAGCTGATGTAGCATTTATCCCTAAGAAAAAAGACTCAGACAAATCAAAACCACCTGTGAAATCAATTTGAGTGTAGCCATCACCAGCCAACAAATTTAAATATTGTCCAGATATTCCTAGTTGTGCTCCAAACATGTAACTATCAAATGGTTCAGAACCAATACTTGCAGGAGAATCAAATGTATCTGCAAGGCTATCAAAATTACCTTCAGTAAAATCTGTTTGATTCATAACCCCAAGCATCAATGAAGTACTCTCACTTAAGGTAAAATCAGCTTTAATACCTGTGTGAGAAAAAGGCCCATAGGAGAACATATAAGAGGTAGAATAGTTAAAATTACCTGTAGGTGAAATAACCTCATAACCCAAAAACGTATTCCAATTTCCTAACGTTAATGTCATATTATCACTGACATTCATGTATACATATAATTGATTTACAATATTTGATGATCCGTTAGATGCAAAAACTGCGTCTGTACCTCTTGGCCCATAAACAAAATCAGCAACAAACCCAACTTTTTCCCCTTCGTACGATAAAATTACATTAGCCATACCAAGTCCAAATCCAGGAAGATTGGCAAATGACGTACCTGGGGCATAATCAGCACTTCTAAAATAGGTGTCAACTGATCCAGCAACAGAAAATGACGGTTCTTCCTCAGTTGTTTCTTCTTGTGCACTAAGAGCAAAGCAAGTCACAAGTGCAAAGAAGTAAGTTATAAATTTTAAATTTTTCATGTTTATTTATTTTAATTAGTTAGTTATTTTTATTTTTTATTTTGTTTGACCCAGGCTTCGAATCCACCACCTTCAAATCCACCGATTCCATGTTCTTCTTCATCAAGACCATTTATCTCAACTTTTTCAGAAACTCTCAAACCAATTGCAGATTTTAAAATACCAAATCCGATAAGTGCCGTAATAGAAGCCCAAGCACCATAAGCTAAAACACCTATTGCTTGAATTCCAAACTGTGTGGCTCCACCACCATTAAAAAGACCGATACCAGCATCTCCGTCTACACCCCATAATCCAATTACGAGTGTACCCCAAGCACCTGCAACTCCATGAGCAGAAGCAGCACCAACAGCATCATCAATTTTTAAAACTTTATCAATAAATTCAATCGAAAAAACCACGATAATCCCACCAATTAAGCCAGCCATAAAGCCTCCACCAAAAGTCATATTACCACAGCCTGCAGTAATTGAGACGAGACCAGCGATAGCACCGTTTAATGTCATACCTAGATTTGGTTTTCCATCTTTAATCCATGTAGTCGCCATCGCACCCACTGCACCTGCAGCAGCAGCAATATTGGTAACCATTACAAC